>ENA-OSEO01000260-OSEO01000260.1-sediment-metagenome-genome-assembly--contig:-NODE-260-length-148130-cov-8.064781_pt1 | contig 148130 bp, 139 predicted proteins | sample MGYA00237883_ERZ534232 | MGnify/ENA metagenome assembly ERZ534232
CGTTTACCCGCCTGATTTACACACAGGGTTACATTGTCTTTTGGATTTCACTGTCTTTGGCCAGCTCGTCCGCCCTGTGTGCCTACTATCAGGTTTCTGTCCGTCGGGCCACGATTTCGCTATTGCTTCTTCCCTCCCACACCTCGCGATGTGAAACTTGCAAGTCGCTATCGGGTTCGTCGACAACTACGCCCCTGATATGATGTGACGTTTGTCAAGCAGTATTTTTAGAATAAGATTTCTTACATAAACCATCTCCCATGCGTGTTTGTGAAAAAGAAAGAGACCGATAGACAGGAAATCAGTATTCGGCATTTGACCATTCTGATATACGAGGGTTGACTCAGGTCAATGGTCCGCCTAAAGCTCTTTCCGTCTTGGGTCGTGAATCACCTATAGGGTGTCAACATAGGGGCGTCGGAGGTAGCTGGATCTTGCCCGATTTCCCTGTCTATCAGTCTCTCCCACGATTGCTCTGTTTTCCTACTGTCTGGCAGCTTGTGCCGTGCGGCCTTCAATATTCCCGGTCATCATACCCCATATAAAGCACGAGAGTTCCCGCGCCGCCGCCACCTTAGCCTTATTGGGAATGACTCCCCGGGAAATAAGACGGTCCTGTACTTTATGCAGTCTTCGGTTTGCCCGGTCGGCATAAGCAATGACATCGGGATCCTGCCCCTTTTGCCGCGCAAGCAGGCGTTTCGATTTTTTCCCATATGTCCTGCTTCGTAATGTTGAGTTTGCCGCCTCTATGAGCAGCAGCCGCAACCGTGAATTGCCTGCCTTGGTGATTGCCCCACGTCTTTCCCGTTTCCCACTGGAATCTTCACTCGGGACAAGGCCCAGGAATGCCGAAAACTGCGGTGCCTGTGCGAAGCGGGAGAAATCCCCAATCTCGGTGACCAGTGACAGCGCCGTATGGGTCTCAATTCCCCTGAAACAGCGGAGTCTCGCCACTTGCTCCCGGTACCCGTCCTGTGCCGCCATCTCCTCGATCTTCTCATCGTATCTATTGACCTTCTCCTGCTGGTCGATCACCTCCTGCAGATACTCATTGAATGTCTGCTGATCAATCTGATCACCGAATTCCTGCCTTCTCAGCCAGGCGTAATGTTTCAGTGTCCAGTAACTCCCGTCAGAATAGCAGTCGCCTACAAGAAGGAGAAAGGCCAACAGATTCTGCTTCGCTTTCTTGAGTGCTATTTTTCGGGTATTTCTCAGCCTCGTGAAATTCTTAACAGCCTCATCCTTGGTGGTGGGGACATACACTGCGCTGTATGTTCCAAATGCCAACTGTTTCGAAAGGAGCTGGGCATCAAGCCGGTCATTCTTGACTCGATCGCCACTGGCTTTCGGGAGTGTCGTCGGTGCCATGATTACGCAGGGTATGTCGTATCTTTCCAAATCTCGATATAATCCATACCCGGTCGGTCCTGCTTCGTATCCGCACAGTACATCAGAGCCTGGATATTCTTTCTGAATCTTTTCCACGTATTTTTTTACCAGGTTGCTCGAGTTTGCTATCGTGCTTTGACCGAAAACCCGGTTCGTTGAGAATAAAAAAGAACTCAGTGTGTAGGTGTCCTTGTGGACATCGATTCCAATGTAAATTACAGTACTCATAGTGACCTCCATTTGTATGCGGTAGCCGCATACGGTTAGTTTTTTTTTCCAGTATGCATGGTGAATCCACGATTTGCAAACTGGGGGTCACTTCATATTGTCTTGGGACTTTCACCCAAGAATGATGACATGCCCGTCATACCAAAAACAAGGCACCCCATGAACGGGGTACCTTGAAATAGAAATTTCCAAAAAATCTAGAACCAACGATAATCATCAATATCGGCAGCATATATCGGTCCTGTTGGTGTGGCCATCCATTTTTCAACTTTCTCACCCTTGATAATCTTATCCAGCATCTCGACAGCCAATGCACCTTCGGTGAACGGATCCTGCGCAACGCTCGCGAAAAGTTCGCCAGCGACCAACTTATCCCGAACAATCAGATCTTGTCCTTGACAAAGTAAACCCAATTTTCCTACATACCCTGCAGCCTCGATTGCAGAATACGCACCCTGGAACATTCCGCCGTCTTGTGCCACTGCCAAATCGATGCGATCACCATATTTCGTAAGCAAATCCTCCATTATTGCCATTGCCTTCGATGGATCGTATTCTGCGTACTGGTGATCATTCAGGATAGTAACATCAGTTCCTTCTAGTACTTCATTCACTCCTATGGTAAGGTTCTCCGTATAGCTCGAACCAGGGCTTCCTTCTATGTAAACAACGTTCTTGGTTGGTGAAGGATTTTCCTCAAAATACTTGATCATGAGTCTTCCCAACCAACGACCAATTTCAACCTCATCCGAAGCTATCATACAAGGGACTTGATCGAGTACCGAATCAGCTACGACAGTATTCAAAGCAACCCATGGCAATCGTGTGGAATTCAAGTATTCAACAATTGGTGGAGACGATGCCTGGTCACCCGGCCAATAAATGAGCGCATCAAACCCGTCGGCTACTGCTGCCTTGAACTGGGAAAGCTGTTTGTCAGCGTTTTGTTCACCATCGACAATCTGAACAGAATACCCCAATTCTGCGGCTTTTTCCCTCACTGCCTCCTGCAAGGGAGCACCATATGGTGCGGTATAGTAAGCACTGGACATGAAGATCTTCATCTTGCCATCGTCTTCTTTTGTACCAGCCGCTGTTACGATCCCGACCACAAGGACGAACATCAAAACAATACTACAGACCCTTCTCATAAACGCCTCCTTATTTTCCCTACGCTGTCTACGACAGGTAGTTTGGTTATACCGTCTGACGCTTGGCAACAATCGCATCAAGCATGATAACCGTTATCAGGACGAGTCCCCTGATGAACTTTTGCATTGAGCCGCTGATTCCTAATAACGTCAGTGCATTGAATAAGATAGCGAGAACCAACACTCCAATAATCGTTTTATGGACACCACCGGTGCCACCTAGAAGGCTTGTCCCTCCAATTATGGCGGCAGCAATACAATATAGTGATAAATCCTGTCCATACGGAGCCCATCCAGCCTTAATCCTGACACCGTACATCATCCCGGCAAGGGCCGCTGCCGCTCCAAGGAGCACAAACACAATGAACTTTGAGAACACAACATTGATTCCCGATAATCTCGCCACTTCATAATTCCCTCCAGTGGCATAGATATTCCTGCCGAACCGTGTATATTTGAGGAACCAAATGAACAACACCAACATCACCAAATACACGATTGGTATTATGCTTATTCCTGCAATTGATATCTTACTTATCGCATATAGGGTTTCATTGCTCGTATTGATGGGTTGAGCTTTGGTGGCAACAAAAGCTAGTCCTTTAATGGCTATCATGGTTCCCAAAGTAACAACAAACGCCGGCATTTTTACCTTTGCAACAAGAAAACCATTGAAAGCACCTAAAAGAGCTCCTGAGGCCAAGGTTATTATGAATGCCGGAACAATACCAAAATTGTTTATGGTGATGACAAAGAGTACTGTCGACCACCCGAAAACCGAAGAGGCCGAAAGATCGAATTCACCGCTGATAATTACTATGGTCATTGCACACGCTGCAATTCCATAGATGGAGCTCTCGTTGATAATGTTGACAATATTGTCCCAAGTTGAGAAAGAACGTTTGGTGAAAACCATGAAAACAACAAAGAACAGGAGGATTACAGACACAGCATTTTCAATGAGCAACGTTATGATCGCATTCTTATCCTTCAACAGCTTTTTCATGTTCAATTTCCCTCATCTTTGCTTGCTTGTTCACGATATCCATGCCAACTGCCAATAAGATCAATAAGCCTTTCACAATCTGTTGATGATATGCAGTTATGCCCAATATATTTAGTGCATTACTCATAATCCCTATGATGACTGCACCAATCACTGTCCTATATACACTCCCGGTACCACCACTGAGTTGTGTACCACCCACGACGACTGCAGCTATGACGTCCATCTCGTAGTTGAGTCCAACTGTTGGGTTTGACGATGTAACACGACTACATAAAACAACACCACCCAGACTTGCCAGAAGTCCTGAGATCGCAAAATAACTGATACGATTCAACTTCACGTTGATCCCACTCATCTTAGCAACGTCCATATTACTTCCGATGAAACACATACAACGGCCATAGGGAGTTTTCGCTAAAATAAATTGCATGACTGTCGCCAACCCCAAGAAAATGATAATGGGCACATATCCTTGGCCGAGGGTCTTGAAAAAGCCATCGGAGATCCTACCGGCGATAAACAACCCATTCGACGGGAATAGCGCCAAAGAGGCAACCACCACTTGCATCCCATACGTAACTATGAAGGCTTCACTTGTCTTGCCATTTATAAGTGAGATAAGCACTCCATTGACAACCCCAATGGTCACTCCGGCCAACAGTCCGTACAGGATCGCCAAGTATTCATTTGTCCCAGCGTTTATGCTTAGAATTGTGATAACACCTGCCAATGAGACGACCGATCCTACCGATAGGTCAAAGGCTCCTCCAATGATGCAGTAAGTCATGCCACAAGCAACAATTCCTACGACAGAAACTTGCCTTAAAACGTTCAAGAGGTTACTGTATGTCAAAAAATTACTTTCAAAAATACCGGTAACGATGATGAGGACCAAGATTACGATGAGAATTCCGTTGTTTCGTACGATGTCTACAATTTTGTTTCGATTCATTGTGCTACCTCATCTATTCGATGACTAGTTTCATGACATTATCAGCAGTCATTTTTTCACCTACTAATTCGCCTTTAATTCTTCCTTTATGCATCACCAATAGCCGATCACTCATACTCAAGACCTCAGGCAATTCCGAGGAGATCATGATTATCGATTTCCCTTGTTCGGTAAGAGCATTCATGAGGCAATAGATCTCATATTTAGCCCCGATATCGATTCCTCTGGTTGGTTCGTCAAGAATGAGTATCTCTGCATCCGAGAACAACCATTTCGCCAACACTACCTTCTGCTGGTTACCACCTGAAAGATTGTATACTGCTTGCTGGATTGACGGAGTCTTAATATTCAATTTCTCGACATAGTCCGAAGCGACTGCGGCCTCTTCTTTTTTCCCCAGAACAATACCTTTTTGAACCGCCTTCAACTTGGTGATGGTGATGTTCTTCGTTACATTCATATCCAAAACCAATCCGGTTTCCTTCCGATCTTCTGTAACCAACCCTATAGAATTTGCTTTCCCATCTTTCGTCGAATGAATTCCAATCTTCTTCCCATGTATTTCAATTACACCACTGTCAGCGGGCTCTGCTCCGAATAAGGCTTGTGCCAATTCAGTCCGACCTGCCCCTACAAGACCAGCAATTCCCAATATCTCGCCTTTATGTAACTCAAATGAGATATCGTACAGTTTGGTTCCGCGATTCAAATCCTCAATCTTGAAAATAATTTCCCCTGGCGAAACGGTACGTTTGGGATATTCCATTTCCAATGACCGTCCAACCATGAGCTCGATAACGTGATCCCTTGTGATTTTTCCAACGGGACTCTCACCCACAATCTTCCCATCACGCATGATGGAAACGGTGTCACAAATCTTAAATATCTCATCTAGCTTATGTGAAATATATATGACGGTGATGCCGCTTTCCTTCAATTTTTGTATTATCGGGAAGAACAACTCAATTTCTCTCGAAGTGAGGGATGAAGTCGGCTCATCCATTACAATGATTTTGGCATCATACGATAGGGCTTTGGCAATCTCCACTAATTGCTTTTCTGCTGTTGAAAATTTTCCGACGGCACGGGTTACATCGAAATCTAGTCCCAACGATGTAAGCAGTTCATTTGCCTTCTCATGAAGCATTTTCCAGTTGATCGATCTTTTACCCTGATATCTTCCAAGAAAAATATTCTCCGCTACCGACAATGCGTTGATCAAATTGAATTCTTGAAAAATCGTGCTAATCCCTTTTTCCTGGGCATCACGCACTCCCTGCAACTCCAGTATTCCACCCTCGAAACGCATCTCACCACTAGTCGCCTTATATACCCCATTGAGTATCTTCATCAGAGTCGACTTCCCAGCACCATTTTCCCCGATCAGGCCATGGACAACACCTCTATGGACGACCAGAGAAACATCATCAAGGGCAACGACTCCAGGAAAAGTCTTGGTTATGTGTTTCATCTCCAATAAACAATCACTCATACGACACTCCTGAAGTTAATCAAGTAGCTGACAACGTTGACAATTCAATCCAAAAACAATCTACAACGTTGTAACTATTACTATGATACACTCGAATCATATCTTGTCAAGAATAAATTTCGCATAAAGATTTAACGGATCCTGGACTTCTTCTAAAATTCATTCCCATTGGGAATTCAAAGATTTTGCCAACATCCGTAACTTTCAAATCGATATATCTAAAACCATTGCATATTGTTTGACAACGTTATAAACACTATATACAATGCAAGAAAGTAAATTTTAGGACATGAACATGAAACACCAGAATGTTACCATCAAGTTTATTGCTGAGAAGGCTGGAGTATCCTTTTCCACAGTAGCAAAGGCGTTGCATGATGACCCGGTAATCAATATTCAGACACGTGAACGAATCAAATCTATTGCCAAACAATACAACTATAAACCAAATATACTTGCGAAGGGCTTGAGAAACAGAAGGACACATACGATAGGTGTTATTCTCAATGACCTCCAGAGTCCATTCTATTCAGAAATATATAAAGCAATTGGAGATGTCCTTAACAAGAATGGTTATACAATGCTCTTGGCCGATTCTAATTATGATTTGACACTTGAGAAAAAAAATATCTATACGATGCTGAGCCAGGGTGTCGAGGGAATCATCATTTCATCGGTTACCGAAGATTCTGAAAATATTGAATTCTTGGCGGAAGAGTCCGTCAAAACGGTCTTTATTGATAATCGTCCTTCCCGAAACGACATTTGCTGTGTGTATGTGGACCATGAAAATTCCGCTGCCATGGCAGTTGAGCATGTAATCCAAGCAGGACACCGGAATATACTTCTCCTTAACGGTCCTAAGCATCTTCCATCGTCACAGCACTTCCTGATTGGATATAAGGGGACGTTGAAATTACATGGAATTCCCTATCGGGAAAATATGGTAAAAAATATTCCTATCAGTATCGAAGATGCGGCAGCAAAAATTGACCACATATTGAGTGGAAAGGATTCGGTCTCATCTTCAGACTTCACAGCTGTGGTTACATTGAGTGATGTGATCGCAATGGGGATGTATGAAGCGGCACGTGTCCATGGATTTTCTATTCCAGAGACCTATAGCGTTGTTGGATATGATGATATCCTTGCTACTAAGTATCTTGCACCACCATTGACTACAGTTCATCAGCCCAAAGAACAGACTGGTTTGCTTGCAGCAAACATGTTATTAAATTGCATTGAAGACAAAGATTCCGGTAAGGTTCAGGTAGTCCTGAATCCAGAACTCAGAATCCGGTCATCGGTCGCAAGGATTCATGAGTGACGACAAGCTAACGTCCAAAGAATTTGCTTGTGGAATGCCTTACAACAAGACGGGGTTCCAGAATATGTCTGATCGAAGATTTTGATTTATTCTCAATTGTTCCGATGAGATTCTCTATAGCGATTGCAGTCATAAGACGATAATCGATATCGACCGATGTCAACGAAATCCTGTTCAAACTGGAATATTCCAAATTGTCGATTCCGATCAATGCGAGATCCTCCCCAATCTTTATTCCCATTTTTTCCGCTTCGTCTATAACTCCATAGGCGACATAGTCGTTCGCACAAATGATACCATCATAGAGTAGTCCACTTGTGTTCATCATTCTCCTAAACGTTTCGGTACCATCCGAAATGGTCAAACCTGAAAAATAAACATCGGAGGAATCGAACGGGATCTTCTTTTCATGGAAGACTGTACGGATTCCCTTCAACTGCATGTCGAAAGCACTGAATGTGGCCATTTCCCTCGAAGCATTAAAGAAAGCGACCTTTCGGCAACCGATATCGACAAGATGCTCAGCTGTGATCTTACCGATTGCCGTTTCATTGTTGATCACATACGGACCATCATAATTTGATGGTTTCGTGTCGATGACAACATATGGAGTATTCATATGCTGTATCAATTCCAAGCTCTCATCCTCCTTTTCGCAGAGGCTGAGCATGAGACCTTCGACTCTTTTGGCTATCATCATTTTGGTAATATCTATCGCTTTATCCGGGGACCATCCTGTTTCTGCATACAAAACTTGAAATCCATGACGACTGGCAATATTTGAAGCTTCCCTACTCATTATGTTGTAAAATGCATCATTGATATCGTTGACAATGAATCCAATAGTCTTGGTTCTCCCACCTCGCAAATTCTGTGCAACCGAGTTCTTAACATATTTAAGTTCGTAGGCAACCTGCAAAACATGTTCCCGTGTTCTTCTGCTTATCCTTGAGTCAGGTTGAAAAGACAATGAAACAGTGGTTTCCGATACTCCGGCTTTTTTTGCGACATCACGAATAGTGATAACATTTTTCATAAGTGATTTGAATAATAGCAAAGGAACCAGTTGAATGCAATTGCAGATATTTGACATCCATAATTTAATGCAATTATTTCATTTCCATATTTTATTTCTTTCTAGATAGCATGTTAATTAATTCTATAAATTCCTTGACAATGAATAGGGAGCATTCTACAATTCACTTAGTTTGACGTTAAACCAAATTGTACTGTTGGCTTTGAACTAATGTAGATGTCAAACGAAAGAACTTTTCATAAGGAGGTAACAAATGAAAAGGTACGTATTGGTAATTCTGTGCATCTTTCTTGTATCGACAGGTGTCTTTGCCCAAGGACAAGCAGAAAAGGAAGAAAAAATTGTTCTAGGTTACGCAGCATTGGATGATTCGCAAGAACACCTTATCCCTGTTCGGGAGAACATCAAGAAGGTTGCGGCAGAAAATGGTGTTGACGTTATCGCTGTGGATAATGCTGGAGATGGTCAACGAGCTATCAACAATGTCGACAACCTTCTATTGCAAGGAATCGACTGTCTAATCGAGTTCAATCTTGATGCTGCTGTAAATCCAGTCATCAAAGAAAAATGCGATGCTGCCGGGGTTCCTATAATTGCGATAGATATTCCGGTTCCCGGTGCTCCGTGTTTCGGCGCTAACAACGTTGAATCCGGGCTTATTGTCGGCAGGGCTTTAGGAACTTTGGCAAAGGAAAACTGGAATGGTAAAGTTGATTTGATACTGCTTCTTAGCACACCAGCTGGTGGGGAGATCATCTCTATTCGGATGGGCGGAATTGTTGAAGGTATTACAGAAATCAATCCAAATGCCAAGAACGCTCGTGTGATAACCGTCGATTACAAAGATGATCCCATCTTGGCTCAACAATTGACCGCTGACGTTCTCACGTCCAACCCCGACAAGAAAAACATCCTGATAGGGTCAATAAACGACATCGGTGCCCAGGGCGCTTTTGCGGCTATCCAAGCCGCAAGAAGAGATTCAGATTGTTTCGTAGTCAACCACGGAATGTCCGTTCAGACACGTGAAAACCTGTATGAATCTCTTGGATCAGGAATTGACAATGCATGGAGAGGCGGAGTCGCTTACTTCCTGGAACGCTACGGAGAGTATGTCGTGCCTGCCGCTATTAAACTCGCCAAGGGAGAAAAAATTCCTGATAACATTTATATGGATCACGTTTTTATTGATAGAAACAATATTGAAGAACACTATCCGGAAGCTGAATGGGGTCAGAAATAGCACAAACAACATGAATTCCATGTCACAGCTTTGTTCTGTGACATGGAAATTTTCAAAACGACAAACGGAGGAAAAGCCATGTCGGTCATGACAGTATGCGGTAAGATCGATGCAAATCAATTGGGGATTGTCTCTCCACATGAACATATCTACATTGACATGCGGGTGTTCTTTACCCCCTCTGAAGAAATCGGCTTAAGGCATATCGGAGAAAGTCCCGTGGTTATGGAAGTCTTGGGATACCTGAGACGGAACCCCTTTTTAGTGAAAGACAATGTCATAATGGAAGATCGAGCCACCCAAACGAAAGAACTTATGGCATTCAAGTATGCTGGAGGACAGACTGTTGTTGATGCAACTACTGTTGGGCTTGGCAGGGATCCAGTTTTATTACGAAACATGTCCATTGATACGAGTCTTCATGTCGTAGCCGGTGCCGGTTACTATGTGGAACCTGCATTATCCGAAGAAATAAAAAATCTTTCGACCGAAGAAATAACAAACACCATCGTGAAGGAACTGACTGAAGGTATCGGACATACGGATATCCGAGCAGGTGTCATTGGAGAAGTTGGTGTAAGCCAGAAGATGCTTCCTTTTGAAGAGAGGAACCTTCGTGCATCTTGTAAGGCACAAAGATCGACAGGGGCTCCCCTACTCGTCCATATCAACCCATGGTCGACGGAAGGTCTTGCGGCTTATAAAATCATTAAAGAAGAGAAAGTCAATCCGAAAAAAGTGGTCATTTGCCACATAGATGTTGAAAACCGCGAATCGTATATTCTGGATCTGCTTGAAACCGGAGTATATATAGAGTTTGATAATTTTGGCAAAGAAATGTTCATGGATCAATGGGATATCAAGCAAGGTTCAGGACGATTCGTTACAGATTCGGACCGCGTCCGATTGGTTAAGTCACTTCTAGATAAAGGTTTCGAAAAACAAATATTGCTATCGTGCGATATTTGCCTCAAATCTCTTCTGCATCAGTATGGGGGTTGGGGGTATGATCACATTTTGAACCACATCGTACCAATGATGAAGGAAATCGGAATTACAAGTTCACAAATCGATACAATGCTTAAGGATAATCCCAAGTCATGGTTGGATTATGTCTGCTAGAAAATAATTTGCAAATTTGGAGAAGCTCATGGCGGGTAAGAAAACATGGTATATCGTAGATGGATATCGGCCTGAATCAAAAATACAAGGTGATAGTGATTATGTAAGTCATGAATCCATCATGATCCTCAACGTAAACCCTGTCGATGCGAATGTGCTCATCGATATCTACTACGAGGACAAGGAACCGGTGGAAGGCATCCCTCTCACCGTCAAAGCAAAACGCATCAAAGGGTTCAGATCATCGGATACTCGTATTCTCGGAGTAACGCTTGGGGTAAATGAACAATATTCCATGAGAATTCGAAGCGATGTTGGTGTGATAGTCCAATATGGAAGATTAGATGTCTCGCAACCGAATATGGCATTTCTTGCAACATTGGGCTATGCGGAATGAAACATCCCAACGAGCTTGGAGGTAATATGGCTGAACCAATGTTGAGGATGACGGGTATATCAAAAAGCTTCCCTGGAGTCAAAGCGCTTGATAACGTTGACCTTGAACTCAACGCAGGTGAAGTATTGGCACTCGTAGGAGAGAATGGTGCCGGTAAATCCACCCTTCTAAAGATCTTGTCAGGGGCCTACATCCGTGATGAAGGGAGCATCCAGCTGAATGGAGAGACTTTGGGAGCATTCACACCGAGAGAATCCATGGAAAAGGGTGTAGCGATAATTTATCAAGAAATCGACAACTTCCAGACATTGACTGTAGCTGAGAATATTTTGGTGAATCGTCTCCCAAAAACTGGAAAACTTCATAGGATTGACTGGAAGAGCAGTATGCAGGAAGCGAAATTTGCACTTGATAAAATCAGCAAAGAAATTGCTCCAAATGTTTTGATGAGCTCTCTTTCAACTGCTCAACAACAACTGGTTGAAATTGCAAAAGCAATCCATATGCATATGAGAATCCTTGTCATGGACGAGCCTACATCTGCACTCAATAGGGTTGAGACCGAACGCTTGTTGCAGCTGGTCAAGGATATTGCAAACTCTGGAGTTGGCGTCATCTATATATCACACCGGATGGATGAGATCTTTGCGGTTGCCGACAGGATACAAGTAATGCGCGATGGCAAAAGTGTAGCATCGCTTGTATCGTCAGAAACCACTAGGGATGAAGTCGTGACCCATATGGTAGGACGTACACTCGAAGAAATGTATCCACATATCAAGCTACCGAAGGGAAAAAAATTACTTGAAGTAAAGAATCTGACTACCTCAGATATCAAAGATATTTCGTTCTCATTGTATCAAGGTGAAATTGTTGGCCTTTTCGGGTTGATGGGTGCAGGGCAAACTGAATTGGCAACAACTCTATTCGGAGATATCACAAATCGAACAGGCAAGATCCTTGTGGATGGCGAAGAAGTATTTTTCAAATCTCCTGAGCAGGCAATCAAAAATGGCATAGCCTATATTCCAAGTGAGAGAAAAGTTGAGGGGTTACTGAAGGGTATGCACGTTAAGGCAAATACGACCATCAGCTCCCTTGGCAAATTGGTCAAGTTCCTCCGACTCGATCTTCAAAAAGAAGATAGGGTCACAAAGCAATGGATAAAGAACTTGAAGATCCGAACACCAAGTACTGAAACAAACATTGATACGTTATCTGGAGGCAATCAACAAAAGGTCGTTATTGCCAAATGGTTGGAAACAAATCCAACGATATTGATACTTAACGATCCGACGAGAGGTATCGATGTTGGCGCAAAAGCAGATATTTATGCACTCATGGAAGAATTGAGTAGACAAGGTATTGGAATCATCATGATTTCTTCTGAACTCCAAGAAACTCTTGCAATGTCCGATAGGATATTGGTCATGTGTGAAGGCCGATTGACTGGGGAGGTTTCGAGAGAAAACGCCAACCAGGAAGTACTTATGAAATTAGCTGTAGGGAGTATATGAAATGACCACAACAAAAAATGCAATTCTCAAGAAACTGCAGGGATACAATAATAGTGAGGCAACATTGCTTGTTGCACTTTTTTTAATCGGAACTGTGTTCACCATATTATCACCCTTTTTTCTTTCGATAAAAAACTTTCTGAACATCGGAATTTATTCGGCAATAATCGGAGTTACCGCCACAACTACAACATTGGCACTAATCCAAGGATGTATTGATATTTCTGTCGGTAGTATTATGGCATTGACTGGTATGGTTTGTGCGATTCTCCTCAAATCGGGAATGCCGATGGCTTTTGCGATTATCATTGCCTTCAGTCTTGGAATTGCCTGTGGTGCATTCAATGGATTAATGGTCAGCAAAGCAAAAATCAATCCAATGATTACAACGCTCTCTACAATGACAATATTCCGAGGAATCGCGTATTTATCTAACAATGGAATATCGATTGTCATCAACAACAATTCATTCAAATGGATAGGAAGAGGATATATTGGACCGATCCCTTTCATTATCATATTGATGTTATCTGCGTACTTCATCATGTGGTACATCTCGAAATATACAGCTTTCGGTAGAAAAATATACGCTACAGGAAGTAATACGAGAGCTAGCTATCTATCGGGTATCAATGTCACAAGAATGATCTGGATAGTATATATGCTCAATGGGATGATGGCAGGTACTTCAGGAATTCTCATGGCGGCTCAAAGCGGAGCTGGCTTGCCAATCGCTGGAGAAGGTTATGAGATGACCATCATCTCCGCTTGTATTCTCGGTGGAACCTCCCTGAGTGGAGGCAAGGGAAGCATTTGGGGTACTTTTATCGGGGTGATCATGCTAACCACGATCTCCAATGGATTGACTATGCTCGCAGTACCCACGTTCTGGCAACACATTATCAAGGGAGTAATTCTCCTCATCTCTGTATTGATAGACTCAATCCGCAGTGGCGCGTTGAAGAAAATTTAAGGGGGCATAAAAAATGGATAAACCAAAAATTCCAACATCTGAGTTTAAGCACAGAATCAAGCTTCTCCAAGATGTCATGAAGAAAGAAAAGATTGACGGACTTTTCATCTATGGCGATGAATATCGGAAAGAAAATTTGCGCTATGTGTCTAACTATTGGCCGATGTTCGAAAGAGGAGCTTTGTTGGTGGAACAGGATGAAGAACCTATTCTCCTATGTGCACCCGAAGGTGAGCAAGTCGCAAGGGAAATGTCGGTTTGGCCTGATATCAGATTGTTGCCCGACTTCTTGTGTATCACAGTACCGGATCCAATTGAATATCCTTTGGCCAAATATACTGATTTCAAGACATTATCTGACCAGATGCGAAACAGGCACCCGAATTTCAAACGATTGGGTATAGTCGGCATAGACGCCATATCCTACCCGCTTTATCATACGATAGATCGCGCATTCTCATGCCAATTGGTTGATTGCAACCACGTGCTGTATGAAATGCGCAGAAATAAATCGGAGTCTGAGATCTCATGTCTTGAAGAGGCAGCAAGAATCGCCGATGGCGCTTATGAAATTCTTTTAAAATCGCGGATTATTGGAAAAACCGAAATTGAAGCTGCTGCGATCATTGAAGGTGCGGCAAGATCTCTCGGAGCTGAAGAAATCATCTTCAATGTGTTCGGTTCAGGAGCACGCACCAACACCATCATCGGACGCCCAACGAATAAAATCATTGAAGATGGCGACATGGTCATGTGCGCGTTGGCAATTCAATATGAAGGCTATGTTGCAACTTGTGAAGTGCCGTTTGCAGTCGGCAACTATTCTGAGGAGACAAAAAAAGTCATCGATATCCTTATCGGAGCATCTGCGAAAGGAATACCTTTTCTTCGACCAGGCGTGCCAATGAAAAACTTTGTATCTGCGGTGAAGCAATATTTCAAAGATCAAGGGGTATCGGAATTCGATGTATATCCCCCCCTCCATGGAATCGGATGTGCTGAAGCAGAATCCCCCTACCCCCATGAGAAGACTGAACAATTATTTGAAGTTGGAATGACTGTTAATACAGACATCAGCCTATTCGGCCTGCCTCAGGGTGCAAACAGAATTGAGGAAGGGTTTGTAATCACTGAAGATGGCGCCCGATCACTTTCTCCTTTTGTCCATACATATTGCCAAGAGTGGTTGAACAATACAATGCAGGAGATACAATAATGAACAACAGACCAACCATCCCCGATCTCGAATTCAGAACAAGAGCATCGAACGTCCAGAAAAAAATGATTGAACACGATATCGATGTATTGCTGGCTTTTGCTAATGAAGCTGAACCACAATTTGTCAGATATCTTTCCAACTACTGGCCATCATTCGAGACCGCTGCAGTAGTACTTGGACAGGAAGGCCCACCAATCTTGATTATCGGACCTGAAAGCCTAACCTATGCAAGTGATCGTTCGAAAATTGCAGAAATTAGAAGGGTCCAATCTTTCAGAGAATCCTCAAATCCGGAATATCCTGGTGTAACGCTGGATAGTCTCGAGGATGTAATCAAAGATGTTATCAAAAACAAACCTCTGAAACATGCAGCTATAGCAGGCTATAATTTGGTTTCTCACTTGGTATATGAAGATTTCTCCAGTGCTCTAAAACGTTTTGATTGCCATGTCATCAAAAATGGAGACAACCTGATAATGGAGCCACGGATGGTAAAATCCGAAAATGAAATACACTGTATGCGTGAAGCTTCCCGGATCACTCGTGCTGCCATGGATCATGTACTACGTACCATTCAAGTTGGTATGACTGAAATACAAGTACGTGGTATAGGTGTCTCCAAAATATTTGAAATGGGTGGAGAAAACGAAGCTTATCCCATGTGGACTCTAGCCGGTAGCGGTGGAGATCAGGCAATTAGCCGAGCACGCCATAAAATTATTCAAGATGGAGATTTGGTACATATCGGAGTGGGTGCAAGATATGAAGGCTATGCATCATCAATTGGTAGACAAGCCATCATGGGAAGCCCAAAGGAGTGGATGATTAAAGCTATTGGGACTGCGTACGAAGCGCACGAACTGGTTCTCTCTAGGTTATATGCTGGAAATAACGCGCGGGATGTTGCCGATACATACTTTACATTCATGAAAAAACATAACTACGAAGATTGGCTACTCTATGGGCCTTGCCATGCTACCGGCATGATGGAAGGAGAACCCCCATGGATTGAATCGAATAGCGATTATGAACTAAAAGAGAATATGACCTACTGTATCGATATTTTTATGCAGAATTCTAGAGGCGAAGGATTCCGAGTAGAAGATAGTGTCCGTGTCGGAAAAATAAAGGGAGAAAACATGACAAACTTTCCGAAAGAACTTTTCATTATTAATTCCCGATAACAAATCATAAGTTCTCACTCGGCTCGAATAATATGATTCGTCCAGAAATCAATACCAAATACGACAAGTGTCTAATGGACATGGAATAGTTAAGTGGATACCGAGTTAAGGTAATGTAATGGAGGTGCCATGGAGTACAGAACCACTTATGATCTCCACTCCAAAGGAGAAACCATCAAGATCGGACTTTAAAGCAAGCAACCGTATTCACGAGTTTCCGAAGAATTTTGGTATTCAGTATTACAGATGGATAACGAATTGTTGAGACAACTGCAGGTCTTCCTGATGGGAGAAAAGACAAACGATACCGATTCCTGATGGATAATCGAGTCCGTTAACCCATTAGGAAGGCCTGCAATGTACTGAACATTTCACGAAGTAGGTACTACGAATTTCTCAGACGACACAGAAACAAACGGGTGACAAAGAACGAAGCTCATTCGGAAATCATAACCCAAGTTTTCCTCCAATACGTGGATCGTAATGGAGCCACCATGATAGGTCAGATGTTGAAATGGGACGGCATCATTACGAACCACAAAGGCATCGCAAGGATAATGGGATCCAAAGGATCGTATTCGAAGAAAAGCATAGGCATCGGATGAGATGTGGGTCGGTGATATCACCATGACCCCTTTACATGGGACTAGCTCAAGTTGACGTTGTTCCTGGATTTCTTCAGCCGCAAGATATCAGGCCGGTTCATGGATACCAGGATGAAAGACAAACTGGTAGTAGACGCACTACTTCAAGCTGTATGAAAGAAGAATCCTTCCGCAGGAATGATCATCCATACCGATCAGGGCAACCAATACACATCGTCACTTTTCAAGGTGCTTGTACCCCGATTGGGATTTGTCCAGGACATGGGCAGACAGGGAAATCCATAGGACAATACGGTCAAAGATTCCTTCAACAAAACATTGAAGCAATAGCTAATGCTTGGAGCAAACTTACTCTCTATTGCACATACGAGGCGCGAAGTCTTCCAATATATGGAAATCTTCTACAACAGAAAGAGGATTCATTTTTCATTGGACTATCTGTCACCATTGGAGTTCCTGCAAGTCACAAAAAATCCTAAACTTGATATCTAGTTTTTCTTGACTAGTCCAATTCAATATTTTTGATTTCTAATATCCATTTCAGAGCCCATTATTCTACGGGGGGCTGCTGTGGAAACTTTGGAACCTTCTCCAAGTTGTTGTCCCAAGGAGCCCTGCTTTCCACATAGATGTGCCCTTTTGGAGAAATACGGGGATCTGTATCCAACGATCCCGCAGGAACCACCAATAAGGTACCCTCCATTTGCAATGTGGGAAGAGCAGAACCGCAATGTGGGCAAAAACTCTTTGAATGATGGGTTCCTGCAACCCTATACGTTTTCACCTGCTCCTCACCGGAAATCCATGTGATTTTCGCTGAAGAAGAAAACAAATTGGATGCATGGGCGGACCCTGTATCTTTTCGACAACGGGAACAATGGCAAAGATAAAAATCTTCAAACTCTCCCTCAATCTCAAATACAGAACGTTTACAAAGACATGAACCTGTGTGTTTCATGGTTGCCTCCCAAATAGGCCCACAACTATACCAATTGGTTTGGATGAATGCAACACGAAGCACTTTGAATATAAAGCAGGGTCCTCTTCCTCATGCTTCGTATGGCATTCGAACTGTACAACACCGACCAACTTCTCAATAGTTCTAGGGGAAGTTTCCTGAATCCCACCTGCTCAGTTGTCGAGGAATCACGCACCGCAACCCTCAATCATACTAACAGAATAAACAGGTGCTCCAACACCACCAAGAATCAAATAATCATGATTGGCGAATACTGGTTATGACTTCTTCCCCACATCGCAGAATACAGTTTTACAGGCAAGATCACCTTCTCAGCAAGGGTAAAACCCAATGATACTCATTCAGGGCCCGCCAATCCGAACCAATACTTCAGCAAGTGTCTTTTACGCCAGAACAGGATTCCGATTCGCCTTCTTCATATCCCGTAGAGTGCGGAAGGAACAGGATAAACATACGCTTTCGAGCATCGTTTCAGTTCTTTGGCAGCAAGGAAAACGTCCGGTTGGCTGACGAGAGCTGAAACAACGGCAAACCCTTGCACTCCATACGGAGCACACAACGGAATAGTCTCCTTGTCCATGCCACCGATAGCCACAATCGGCAGGTTCACTGCCTTGCGAATCGCTGCCAGTGTGTGTAGAGAAACATACGAAGCATCCTGTTTGGTTTGGGTGGCAAACATGGCCCCGACCCCGAGATAGTCCGCTCCATCAGCCTGGGCTCTTCTTGCCTGGACCACAGTGGTCACAGAGACACCCAACAAGCGGTTTGGGCCCAGAATAGCACGTGCCTCGGCGACCGACAGATCATGCTGACCAACATGTACTCCGAATGCATCCACACCTGATGCAACATCCAGCCGGTCGTTGATCACCAGCGGAACATCGTATGCATCGCAGATGCGTTTGATCCGTTGGCCCAACTCGATGAAGGCTTTGGTAGCCAACTGTTTTTCCCGCAATTGCACCAGCGAGACACCACCGTCAAGGGCTTGCTCGACACACGCTTCCAAGGTCCTGGTTCCCAAAAGTGTTCGATCGGTCACCATGTACAACGTATAGTCCACATCACGCATGTTTCAGCCTCTTTTTGACAAGGACACCGAGACCACCGACAATAAGGAATATGAGCAGGGAATTACTTACATCGATGAGAAACGCCTGCATCAGGAAGTACAGCGCAACACCAAAGCCCCAGAGTACCATGTTTGTCAGGTTCCAATGGCTTGTCTGTGCGGAAGGTCTGTGGAGGATGAAGTAATCGACGAACAACAGTGCATACAAAGGGGAGAATATGGCCCCGATGAGATACAGGAACGGTTCGATTGCATCCATCGGCAGCAGCAGGGCGATGAGCAGGCTGATGAACGTGAATAATATGGAAAGCAACTTCCCGTGACGCAACGGTCGGATATTCATGAAACTATCGTTCGCCGAATATACATCCAGGTAGGTGGTGGTTACGGTCGAAAAGAATACAATGAAAAGCGAAGCCAACCCAAACCCCGAGATTGTCAGCATCAATGCGATATCAGAACTCCCGGTAACCAGGGATAACCCCAGCCCCAATGCAAACATACAGCTCCCTACAACCGAATAGCCAACGGCGCTCCACAACGGGCCGCCTCCCCTCTTTCTGGCGTGTTGGGTGTAATCCCCTATCAAGGGTAGCCAAGAGAGACACATGGCGATATTCAATTCCACTCCCTGCCAAAAGGAAATCGTCGGCCATGCTCCTTCTACGGCATTGAAGGCAAGATCACGTATGAGCCGATATCCCATCACCAGGCTCAACAGCAGCAACAGGACAACCACCAGACCATTGAGTTGCGCATGTTGGCGCGATATGAACAGCAACCAGATGGAAATACACAAGGCAATTCCGATCATCCAGAGGGTGGGATTGCTGTATCCATACAGCGATACGGTTATCTGGTCAAGGATTCGGGAACCTTGCAATATCATAATGGAGGTCCACCCAACCAACTGCAGGATATTGAAACCTGAGAAAACATACGATCCGTAGATTCCAAATGAGTAACGGGTCGATTCCATCGCTGAAGCTCGCAAGTGACTGCTCATGGTTGCAGCAAGATACAACAGGGCCCCTCCAATGATGTGTCCCAGGATAATTGCCGTCAATCCGGACGACATGCCAAGGGAAGCCAGTACACTTCCCGAAAGTATCTCGGCAACAGAAATTGCCGCCCCTGCCCACATGAGGAACAATGAACGGCTCGAGAACCCTCTTGTAGGAGCATCATTCGACATACAGCTTCCCCCTTTGCTTCAGGAGAGCACCGTCGAGCGTGCTGAGATGATCAAACAAAGCAGTATGAAAACTTCCCAGACCGGCGTGCACACTTGCCAGCTCTCCGGCAATACCCATACCAAGAAGAGCCGTAACAGTAGCTGAAAGATAGTCGTCGGTGACTGCGCAGCAGGTCCCGACTATCGCAGTACTCATACATCCTGTTCCTGTAATCTGTGTCAATTTGGGATGTCCATTTTCAATGATTGCTAGGGATCTACCATCAGTGACAATATCGATTTTGCCGGTGATGGCAATGATGCACCCAAGCTTCCGGGAAAGATTACAAGCAATTTCCTTGGTCTGTTCTACCTGCTCGGCACCATCACAGCCAGCGGAATCGACACCCGAGGTATGACTATCCAGCTGCGCAACACTTCGTATCTCTGAGAGATTTCCTCGAATCACGTTGGGGACCAGGTCGGAAATCAAGTTTTGTACGGTTCGGGTTCTATAGGTTGAAGCTCCCGAACCTACCGGATCGAGAATGATGGGGATGCCGGATTCTCGTGCAATGTGGGCAGCAGTAAACATCGAGGAACGTGTTCGATCGTTGAGAGTTCCGATATTGATGACCAGAGCATTGCTCAAGCGAACAATATCTTCCAGCTCTTGTTCAGCATCCGCCATGATGGGAGAGCCTCCTAAAGCAAGCACCACGTTGGCGCAATCCTGTACCGTGACATAATTGGTAATCTGATGAACGATTGGCTTCTTCTCGCGTACAGCCTGCAGTATCTCCGTACTATTCGAGTACATTTGTTTCGTATCCATGAAATTGCTCCTCCTTATCGGGCTAATCCATTGTTGTAAATGTCATAAAAATGATGTGTGGGACCACACCCCTTCCCTATAGACAATGCGTGCTCAATGGCCATGGTCACATACACCTTTGCGTCTTCCACCGCCTTTTCGATAGGCTTGCCCAATGCAAGGTTCGCAGCAATTGCCGATGAAAAGGTACATCCCGTTCCGTGCGTATTTTTGGTATCTATTCGTTTTGCGGTGAACCACAGCATCTTGTTTCCGTCGTACAGCAGATCTGCGGCAGCATCACTGCGGTGCCCACCTTTGACCAGCACATAGGGTGGTCCAAACCCGTGAATCCTACGTGCTGCTTCTTGCATATCCTCAATTGAATCGATACGCATATCGGCGAGAACCTCAGCTTCAGGAATATTTGGGGTCACCATATCGGCATACGGCAGGACCAAATCGGCCAAGGACTGCGCCAATGTGGAATCCATGAGGGCAAATCCGTTTTTTGCTATCATCACGGGGTCCAAAACAATGTTTCTGGGTTTTCTTTCCTTGAGCTCCCTGGCGACCGTCTCCATGGCCGACTTGGAAGGCAACATTCCGATCTTGACCGCATCCACCTGGATGTCCTCAAACACCGCCTGCAACTGGTCTGCTATCAATGTTGGAGAGACGGTTTGTGCTCCTATGACCCGCTGGGTATTCTCTGCGACAACAGAGACAATGACGCTCATTCCATATACACCATGAGCTGCAAATGTCTTCAAATCCGCTTGGATGCCAGCACCACCGCTACAATCCGAGCCGGCAATAGTCAATACCTGTTTCATCTCAAATCCTCCTCATATGTGTCACTTGCTGGAAAGGACAAGTACTATCAATGATTCGGATTGATGTATTGCTTCCCTACGCCAGTGTTAACTGCCAGGTTCCAAGGGTCAGGTTCTACCTTCTCAACTCCGAAGAGTCCCCCCGCATCGCTTGTATATAAAAAAATCTCCCCGTAGGGAGATGTTTGTCCTCAATGGATCCATCTGCTTCCCTACGCCAGTGTTAACTGCCAGGTTCCAAGGGTCAGGTTTTACCTTCTCAACTCCGAAGAGTCCCCCCGCATCGCTTGAATATAAAAAAATCTCCCCGTGGGGAGATGATTGTCCTCGATGGATCCATCAGCTTCCCTACGCCAGTGTTAACTGCCAGGTTCCAAGGGTCAGGTTCTACCTTCTCAACTCCGAAGAGTCCCCCCGCTTCCGTACTATGGTCGTCAGCATAGGCAAGATCGCGAATCATGTCAACAACCACTATTCTGCACTGGCTTCTCCATTTGCTTTGGAACGGTTGTTGCATATCTTTTCAACTGGACCTAAAGTGTCCCTGTGGGTAAAAGCAAATGCATACGTATCTCATGCATGGAGGTTTTATGAACGATTGGTTCACGATCGATCGGATTGATGCCGATACATACATAATCAGTGAATACCGGCATTGGGAAGAAACCCACTGTTATCTTGTGAATGGCACCGCTTCCAGCCTGCTCATCGATACAGGACTGGGTATCTGCAACATTCACGACGAGGTGACGAGCCTTACCGATAAACCAGTCATCGCCGTCGCTACCCATATCCATTGGGACCATATCGGGGGCCACCGCTATTTCCCCGATTTCTATGCCCACAAGGACGAGTTGCACTGGTTGAGCGGTGGGTTCCCCCTCTCCATTGACCAAATCAAAGAGATGGTAATGGACCGTTGTGATGCCCCTACCGGTTATGATGTGGATACTTATGAGTTCTTTCAAGGTACTCCTACCCGTATTCTCGGCGATGGCGATGCGATCGACCTAGGTGGCAGGATCATCAAGGTGTTGCATACGCCCGGACACTCTCCCGGGCACATGTGTTTCTGGGAAGAGGATAGAAGATACCTATTCACTGGGGACCTGGTCTATAAGGATACGCTATTCGCCTATTATCCTTCCACCGACCCCCAAGCGTATCTTGCCTCACTTGAGAAAATCGCAGCATTGACTGTTGAACGGGTGTTTCCAGCCCACCACTCTCTTGAAATCAAACCTGAGATTCTTGGAAGAATGCGAAATGCATTCCGGGAACTTGAGGCCGAGGGCAAGCTGCAGCATGGAACCGGCATATGTGATTACGGTGATTGGGCTGTGTGGTTATAGATGGGCAATCAATGCCTAACGGCAACAGGTGGGATTACAAAAAATCCGCATGCTCCCAAGGTTTGCATCGATATACTCTTCCTGAAGTTACCATGGCCTTCTCCACAGGACTTCCCGGGACTCGTTGACGAAAGTCAATGAACCATTTTTCTTCATCGCCTATACTGGAAATACAAGGAGAACCGGAAATGATTATAAATAAAGGAAACAAACGGTCGACCGCACTCGTAATCGGCATCTCGCTGCTTGTGATGGCAGTGGCTGCAGGAATCGCTTTCGGTGCGATCCATTCCACACTCATCGACATATCCCAGGCAGAACTAACCATGGATAACCTCCGGGCGAACCTTTCACAGTGGCACCTGGAAATCCTCTTCTGGGTAGTAATCATCATCACAGACCTGCTGGTCAGTTGGGGTATCTTCCACTATTTCAAGAAAGAAAGCATGAAACTTTCTGCCATGACAGCTGGTCTTAGAGTGATCTATACCGTGTTCCTGGCTGCAGCTGTATCGCAACTCGTTGCTGTATCTTCAGCTGTCCAGGGTGGAAACACACAGAGAGTCATGTTACTGCTGACACGCTTCGACCGAATCTGGTCTTTCGGACTCATACTGTTTGGAATCCACCTGATCCTGCTATCTGTCGCGTCCTTCAAGTATGAAAACAAAGTACTGGGTATCCTTCTGCTTGCGGCAGGTCTCTCCTACTTCCTGATACACACAATGGAGGGCTTTCTTCCCCGCTTCTCAGATTTCACTGGCCGACTCGAATCGATCCTTACCATACCGATGACCCTAGGAGAGATGGTATTCGCACTTTGGATGATCATTCGGGGAGGAAAAACTAAGAGGAAAGCCGTTTCCTGATACGACTCAGCGATTCTGCCGTAATTCCAAGAAAACTCGCAATCTGATACTGGGGGACCCGCTCGAGAAGATCCGCCCGGGTATGGATCAAGTTCAAGTACCGTTGTTCGGGCGTTGAGGATATGAACGTAGAAAGCGATGCCTGTGATTTCCCCAAGTTCTCCTCAAGCATGTGTCTGATCAACTTCTGGAGGGAGGGGTACCGATCAAGAATATCCGATTCATTGGTAAGGTCGCCTACAAGAACCGTAGTCTCTTCCGTGCACTCCCAGAAGTATGGGGACGGGTTTTTCAGATAAGTGGCATCAAGAAGTGCGGCAGTATCGCCTTCTGTGAAGAAGGCAACGGTCTTCTCATTACCACCATCGTCCAGGAAATATTGACGTATGCACCCTTTGAAAATGTGGAAACATTCGCGATACGGTTCACCCTGCCTAAGAAGATGATGTCCTTTGCCAAAGGTTCTCACTGGGAGACTTTCGGCAAGCGTCTGCCGCTCCTCGTCCGATAGGCCTTCGACCTTTTCAAGGAGTGTCTCAACATGCTTATTGACCATTTCTACCAGTCTCCTTTTCGTGAAAAATCCATTCCTTCCCAATCCTATCATGAAAAGCAGCGTTTCACAGCCTCCCATAGGCACAGATCCGTGGGAGATCATGTGTGACCAGGATTCCAAACGTAGATGATGCGCTTGTAATCCATGAGTCCACACTCTATCTCCAGAAGCGGCTCTCCACTCAGAGAATGTCATCAAAACGTACTCAGATCACTGCTTATATCACTTGAATGGGCTACGAATTGATACTTACCGATGAGGCGAAGGGAATCTTCTCCAAGCTTTCGCCCCCTGTATTATCTAATAGGTGGATAGCTTGCGCATCAGAAAGCCCTCACCAGCCTTACCCTGTATTATTCACGCCGGTTGATGTTGTACTGATTCCCACCGCTGAAGTACTGGTTCCACGCTAAGCCGCCGCTGCCCTCTGAGGAACTCCAGTAGTAGAAGTAAGAAAGAACGCCGATTCCTTTGGCTTTCAAGTTCAGGAATATCAGATTCAGTTCGTCCTTGCTCGACAGGAACCAATCGTCATACACTCCAGATACATACATATCACACAATCTTGCGGCATAATCTCCAGTTGTCGTGGTTGCTAAAGTATCGGGTGATATATAGGCTGTCTCCCCATCGCTCCCACCAAGGCTTCGGTGTTTGCCTTGCCGGTCCCCAATCCTGTCGCAGTTCCTACAAAGGTTGCTGATCCATTTACGGTGGTCCGGTAGTACCTGAAGTTCAGGCTTCTGGAATCTCAGCAATATTCGTTCTGGTCACACTCTGATGCGACCCGTCGGCATGAATTGTCATATACGCTCAGCCGCTGATTATTACAGCATTCAATACGACAATAGGTTGACTCCAAAAACGAACCAATTGATCCTCTGGTATGCCCAACCTGTATCAAGTGCACAGGGGTCAAATAACCGTCAGTAGATCAAGATTTTAATTATTGAAAACTTGATTTGCGTTTCAAGATCGCTTATATACCTGATTCTCATGTAAGGTATCAAGGGGTGCGATTCTGCTCTTAGTACCCATCAAAGAATTTTATAAAGGACTTCCAATAGCAAAAAGATAATTTTGTCTTGCATGAAAGACTTTGTCGGCCTATACTGAAGACAAGAGGTGTCCATGCACATTCAACGCGATAGTTATCTTGAACTAATCCGTTCGGTTACCGGGAAAAATGTCATCAAGATCCTGACAGGGATGCGCCGTGTTGGAAAATCCACCATCCTCAAACAAGTCCAAGAGCAGTTGCTAGCTGACGGCGTACCGCAAGAACGGATAATCAGCATCAATTTCGAATTGATGGAATATGAAGCCATCCGTGACTATCGGGTGCTTGATGAATACATAGACGAACGCATGACCCACGGAAACAAATATTTCATATTTCTCGATGAAGTACAGGAGGTCAAGGGATTTGAGAAAGTGGTGAATTCCCTGCATGCCAAGGGCGATGCTGAACTCTTCATTACCGGATCCAATTCCAACCTCCTGTCGGGGGAATTGGCTACATATCTCACGGGGCGGTTCTACTCGATTGAGATTCTCCCGCTATCCTTCAAGGAGATGTACCCATATATATCTGCCTCCACACGTGATGAAAAATTCTTGACATTCATTCGGACTGGAGGGATGCCCGGTATACTACAGTTCGATGATAGCTCGATTGCCAAAAACTATCTGCTGGACATGTACCAATCAATATTGTTGCGTGACATTGTCCAGAGACACTCAATCCGAAACGTTGACTTGTTGAAAAGGTTCATGCAATATATTTTCGCGAACTGTAGCCAACTGTTTTCTGCAGCATCCATCACCAGATACCTGAAGAACGAGGGCAGGCGTTTATCCAAAGAGACCATCTATCAATACCTTGATGCCGCGAAAGAAGCATTCCTGATCCACGGGGTTCCCAGATTCGACATCAAGGGAAAGGACGTATTGAAAACGAATGAGAAATTCTTCGTCAACGATCTGGGATTCAGGGCTTTGTTTTTCGACAACGAACTCGACATAGGCCAGACACTCGAAAACATTGTCTATCTGCACTTGCGGAAACAAGGTTATGAGATATTCGTTGGGAAACTTGAGGAAAAGGAAATCGACTTCATAGCAATCCGCGGTAATGATAAGCTCTATATCCAAGTGGCCTACCTTCTGGCGGAGCCGGCCACAATCGAAAGGGAGTTCTCCCCACTGGAAACGATCGATGACAACTATCCCAAAATGGTTCTTTCGATGGACCCGGTCAATCGTTCACGCAATGGCATAATACACATGAATATCATAGATTATCTGCTCACTGAGTCTCCGGACAAGCGTTAGGAATGTTGCGAGTAATCGTTCATGCTTCCATCGGGAAACCTTCAGGGGAATTCCATCGGCTTACCAAACGGGATTATAAAATCAAGGAGTAGAATGTATTGACACGTATCATCACATGAAGCCCTGATCAATGATTGAGGAAGCACACACCGACGCCCTGAATCATAATGGCAGAATCCACATTTGATCTGACACAATCAAGAGTCAGATCCAGATGACTGGCGAATACTGGATGATCATCGCTTTTCACTTCTTCTTGGAAATATAAGCGCCTGCACCACCAATAATGAGGGCAATCACGAAAGCAACAGAAGCTACAGTCCGCATCCCAATATTGAACCATACCGAAGCACCTGCCAGAACTATCAATATGGATGCAAATCCTAGCAATACATGTCCACATGTATGTTTGGTCATTTCAAGCATACATCCTCGTATAAAATCCTGAAAAAACAGTACCTGGCACTCGCCTTGGCGTTTCTTGATCGTGGAGATAATAATCAGTTTCTTTTTCTGCTGCCTAGGTCATTCACCAAGGAAACCAGCTTCCTTGTTCTCGTTTTCGTACAAGGTAGCCATAGCAAGGATGCGACGCTTCATCTCTGTACGGATGGGCAAGGGCCCCAAACACTCGCACGCATCCCCAAAACCGAACAAGATATTGTAGTAATAATCATTCTCTATGAAGGGAAAGCTGACAAGATAACGATTATCCCCATCTGGGGTGAAATGGTCATACGTACAATAATCGAGCACCCTATCCATGATAGAGGCATGAATCCGAAGGGTGATTTCCGTTTGCAGGGTTTCCACCATATCCGTACCATCCAACTGTGGTTTCGGATTCTCTCGCGGAGCAAACGATTCCTCAAGGATTTGCAGATTTGCTGTGCGCGATAGTTTGAACAAGCGGAAATCATTTCGTGTATGGCAATATCCTTGCCAGTACCAATGACTGCTTTTCAGAACAAGCTGATAGGGTTCGGCTGTTCGTGTGGTCCTATTCCCGTAGCGGTCGGTATACGTAAAGGAAAGCAGCTTGCTTTCTTGCAATGCGGTTCTCAGTATCTTCACATAGGGTTGCACGTTCCTGTTGCCTACCCACGGACTCAGATCTATGCATAGCTGGTTGGCTTTCAGGGTAATGTCCTTCGCACTCTCGGCAGGCACGAAACTCTTGACCTTCGCAAGGGCGTTCACCAGTTCATCGCCTCGGATCATGGAGGAAAGACTGGAAAGCCCCATCAATATGGCGGACAGGTCGGCAGTCGAAAAGACCTTCTTATCAAGTTTGTATTCCTGCATGATCTCGAAGCCACCACCCACTCCCGGCGTTGATAGAACGGGAATACCGGCCCTGTCGATGGTGTCGATGTCGCGGTAGATAGTGCGCAACGAGACTTCGAACATATCGGCCAACTCCTGCGCGCCTATACGTTTCTTGTCTAGGAGTATCATAATAATGCTTACAAGCCTGTCAACTTTCACCTGATACCTAACATTGCGAATCTTTTTCTGGTATTGTTGTATATTGTTGCCATACAGTTGTCAACAATTGCACAGTACAATGAACCAAGAAACTAAGCATTCCGACAGGAGGAATCACGATGCAGAAGAAAGCCTTGGTAATCATCGATATACAAAACGACATAACGAAGAACTACAAGGATGTTATCGGCACTATCAACAGAGCCATCGATTGGGCGGTACGAACCAATATCCATGTCGTGTATATCAGGCATGAGAATCTATCCGATGGAACGAGGACGTTCAAACCCGAGACACGGGGCGCTGCACTCGTTCCAGATATGAACATTGTGTCGGAACATGTGTTCACGAAATACAAAGGGAACGCATTGAGCAGTGAAGAGTTCACCAAGTTCATCACTGAACATGAGATAGGAGAATTCTATATAACAGGAGCGGATGCTGTCGCTTGCGTGAAATCAACGTGTTACAACTTATGCAAAGCACACTATGCCGTTACGGTCCTATCGGATTGCATCACCAGCTATGACAAAAGGAAAATTGATGAGATGCTGCGTTACTATGAAAGCAAAGGCAGTACGGTCATGTGCTTGAATGACTTGGTTTCTCATCATAGTATTGAAGCACAGCATCCCACCGACACCCGGTATCAGGAAGAAAATCCCCACTCAACGTGAGAGACGAGCTTCCAGGGCATTTCTGATGGGTTCCGTGGAATCGTGGTGCCATGAAGAATTTCCACAATCTTACGATTGTATCATCGATCACTTCACCAACCCAAATGGCTTCTTAGCCCATCGACCATCTGCTGCCTCTCTGAAGCATCAACCTGGTCGAGATTGTGCATCTTCCACTTGACGGCGGGAAGGTCCTTGATGTGCGGAACGCTGAAGTACGACCAATCGGGACGACCTTCCTTGAAGTCAACGAGAAATTTCTTGTCCCGTTCATTCATCATGGCATTCACGGTCTGTATCAATTCGAATCTAGTCTCAAGCAGGTCCGCCAGCTCAATTGGCTCGGTAGTCATTCCGATAAAGTCGGTTTCATACGTTTGCCTGATATCAAGCAGGCTTGGATCGAGAATTTCCATTATCCTCCGATTATGGGAGATCAGATACACGATAAAGGCTTCCTTCAACTTGCCGGAGATCCCTTCATGCTCGATCAACCCCTTGATGTCGAAAAGATCCCGCGGATGTTGCCTGTCCAGCGCAGCCATCATCTTTCCTGCAAACAGGTCCTCGAACGAGACCAACGGAACTTCTGCGAACCCGAAGACATCCTCAGCGGTTCTGGTTATCCTCATGACGGCGGGTTCATATACCGTACCCCGCAATACCGGCGACAATTCGACTTTTACCACGGCCCTGCCCGCCTCGACGATCAATCGGTTCACGTACTCGGTACGGTTCAATAGGGAATATTGGATCTTGGCATCGGGGATCTGGGCGATTATGGAATTACCTATGCTCTTAAGGCTCCTCGTCATCTCTTCAAGCGATTGTATTCGCTTTCCAATTGGCACGTACACCAGATCGATGTCCACAGAAAGCCGCGGCATGTTCCGGTGGAACAAGTTGATCGCCGTCCCTCCTTTGAGTGCGAAGCAAGGATGCTCCCCCACCAAAGACAGGATGCGAACCAGTAGTTCAACTTGTTTAAAATACGGGTTCTTGTTGTCCCTTCTGGACCTCCTTGGGAACGGTGATCAAAAACTGCGTATCAAGGACGCCCCCAGGTACTATCTGGCGTTTTCCTGCTCCGAGGTTGATCTGAAACATGTCGATATGCTGATACCAAGAGTGCCCTGCGATCCTTGCGAGCCAAAGGAACAGCCTCTTCGCCTTTATGTTGCCACAAGCTTCCAGCAATTCCTGCAGCAGTCTCGGCCTCAGATTCGCAGCTCCTTCCATCATCACTTTCGCCTGCAGGATCTCTTCCTTTGTCTCGAGGGTGCTCGCCAATTCGATGAACGCACGTTCAGGGGTGGAGTACCGTATGGGCCAATCCCAAGTCCCGAACGGGACATCGACTATACCTGTCGATTCGCCTGCTAGCGGATTGCGCTTCATCGAGACGAACCTGGGTTCGATGTTCACCTTCTCCACCCACGACGGAAGAGACCGGGGGCTGTACAATCTGATGTGCTGTGCAACACCAAGTTTCAAGTAATGCTCGTATCCGTAGTGTTCCAAGGCGGTCATATGACCGACATGGACATCATGACCGAGCAAAGTCAGCGAGTACACCGCCTGTTGCCACTTCAAAGGAGGCCCCGGCTTCCTGTAGAGACCGTGAACCAATGTTTCGATCTTGCCGGTACGGAGATAGTAATCCACGGCCGTCGCTTCGATTCCATGTTTGCCAAGCCACTTCCTATCTACGAGCAATCCTTCCTGCAAAACTGAATCCAGTGTAGCCATATGGCCTCCAGTTTGGAATACTCAACATATCCATACATATACTCTGTATTTTATCCAATTCATAAACCAAAGTCAAGTTTAAGTTTATGATATATTACATACTTCATGTATGCATATTTTAAATTCTTTAAACCAAATGAAAGGTATCAATACCCTCCAGGGCAAGCCCTGGAAAGTGGAGGCTAAGCCTCCTTTTCCGCCCCAAGGGGCGAGGCTTGATTAAGGAAATGTAATCATTCTCACCCTCATACCAACCGCTGGAGACTTTCCCGAACATCTCGAAGTACATATCCTTTGTCTTCTCGATTTTCTGCTCGATGCTGATGTATCTGCCTCAGGTTCATCAGTATCTGTCCACCGGAAGGTATCGGCACCAAGCATCATGACGATCGCCTAGCCGGTTGCCGAGGCACCAGAGGAAATGGTGAAGTTTCCAGCGTTATCGGTGGTAGCCAGATACGATGTCCCAGCAAGGAGAACAATAAATCCGATGGACAAGACGCCCCACACCTATCATAGTAGGACTGTAGATTGCATCGAAAAGGAATATAAAGACTACACATGGTTTTTATAATTACGGGTGTCATACATGGAACAGGGCGAAATCGAAATTACTACGGTTACAAAAGAAACTCTTCACGAGCAAACTGTTTTGAAAAATCTACTGAAAATGTACTGTTATGAATGGTCCCAATACAACAAGTTTGATGTGCATGCGGATGGAAGTTTTGAATTCGAGAAATATGCGTCCGATTATTGGACTAAAGAGGGGTATCATGCCTTTCTCATTGCGGTACATGATACATGGGCCGGTTTTGTGCTTTTTGACAATGACGGTCTTATTGTGCATAAAGATTACGATTATTCTATGGCGGAGTTTTTCATTTTGTATAAATATCGGTGTAGCGGTGTTGGAAGTCATGTTGCCAATCATATCTTTGATTTGTTCCCTGGAAGCTGGGAAATCGGATGCCACCCGAAGAATATTGGCTCCATTCAATTCTGGGATAGAGTAGTCGGCAAATATACGGGCGGAGATTATGATGTGATGCTTTCATGCCCCGAACACACATACCATGACGGGACTCTGGGGAATATAATATCTTTCTCGGGAAAGAACATATCTGAACCTTCGATTGCGAAGGCGAATTATTGATGTTCCTCATGAGGTCTCTCCCTATGATGAGCCCGATGGGCAACCAAATTGCAACAATGAGTAACCATGCTTGGTCTTAGGTATTGAATCCAGGTCCCATCACGCCATAGGAGACTACATCGGGAATCTGGCGATGCTTTCCCCTTTCCCTCACACTTGGTTGGGAAAACCCGAAAAGACAATCAATTAATAAAATATTGTATGCAAAACGTTAAAACGGTACCTGGCACTTTCCTTGGAATGGTTTGCCCCCCTTCGAAGGAAGCAGTATATTTACCACCAAGGAAATAAGCATGGACGAGTATAGCGAAACCAGTCGCGCGCTCATTATCGAAGACGACAAGGAGATTGCCAGCGTTGTCGCGATGAATCTGGAAAGCAACGGATTGGCCACGGAGCGGGTGCACGATGGAGTCGAAGGACTGAAACGCGCGCTCACCGGTTCGTACGACCTTATCATACTGGATATCATGCTTCCCGGTCTGGATGGCATCAGCTTGTGCCGCAAGCTCAGGGAGGTGGATGGAAACACTCCCATCCTCATGCTCACAGCGAAGACCGACGAGATAGACCTGGTACTTTCACTGGAACTGGGCGCCGACGATTACATGACCAAACCGTTCAGTATCAGAGAACTGGTTGCCAGGACAAATGCGCTTCTGAGACGGATAGCCGCACGGAAGGGTGCGGAAGGAACTCCCGACACCTTGCGAGTCGGAGACATCCTCATCGACTTCTCCAGACATCAGGTCCAGATGAAGGGCGAGATCCTCGACCTCACCGTAAAGGAGTTCGAATTGTTGAGCCTGTTCGCACGGAACCCCGGAAGGGCCTACAGCCGGTCAGAACTTCTGAACAATATCTGGGGCTACAGCTTCGAAGGATATGAACATACCGTCAACACCCACATCAATCGACTGCGAAACAAGATCGAGGACGACCCTTCCCACCCGAAACACCTTATCACCGTCTGGGGCATCGGCTACCGCTTCATCGACACCCTGGAGGCCACCTCATGATTTTCAGATCGTTCTATGCCCGGATATCGCTCCTCTTCCTGCTTCTGGTCATCATCCTGGGAGGAGCGAGTCTCGTAATCGCATTCAATGCCTCCCAGCACCTGTTCGACGAAGTGGAACAACTGCTCAACAAGGACTATGCCTCAAGCATCGCACGTGAACTCCAGTCGATCGTGGGCGAGGACCTCTCCCAGGAGACTATCCAGGAAGCCATCCACTACATGATGGTCCTCAATCCGATGGTCGAGATATACCTCGTCGACAGCGGGGGGACTATCCTCAGCTATTTCGCCGGCGGTACCGACCCTGTCCTCAGGGATACCATACGCATAGAACCTTTGAAGATATTCCATGCCAGCAACGGACTCGAATCGGTTCTCGGGGATGACCCGAGAACCCTCAGGAGCCGCAAACCCTTCTCTGCGGCCCCCGTAACCATGAATGGAGAAGAGATCTGGATCTACGTTATCCTGCGAGGCCAAAGTTACGACCATTCCCTCGCCCTCATCCAGTCGGACTACTATATACGCAGCGGCCTGTTCACCTTCCTCATAGCCACTCTTGCCACATTGGTCGTGGGACTGTTCCTCTTCTTCCTGCTCACCAACAGGCTGAGAAGACTCAGCCTGGGAGTTCTTGCCTTCAAGGAAGGTCGATACGACCACCGGGTCGAGATTGGAGGGAAGGATGAAGTTGCCCAATTGGGAATGGCATTCAACGACATGGCCGAATCGATCCAGGACGGCGTCGCCAAACTTCAGGATGTCGACCGGTCGAGAAGCGAACTCATCGCAAACATATCCCACGACCTGAGAAGTCCCCTGACCTCAATACGGGGGTATCTGGAGACGCTCCTCCTCAAGGAGAATGATCTATCGGAAAAGGATAAGAGGGAATTCATAGAAATCACCCTCCGCAACGTTGCGGGGTTCCAAACCCTTGTGGAGGAACTCCTCGATCTCGCCAAGCTGGAAGCCCGGCAGATAGCTCCCCAGCGCCTCCCGTTCTCCCCGGCCGAGCTGGTTCAGGATGTCGTGCTGAAAATGCGATCCCAATCGGATAGCAAACATATCACCGTGAACTGGAATCCCGACCCCAGCCTCCCCCTCTTCAACGGCGACATAGGCCTGATAGAACGGGCACTGACCAACATCATCGGAAATGCTTTCGAACATACCCCGCACAATGGAACGGTGACGATAACCCTGAATCAGGAGAATGGCCGACTGATCCTGTGTGTCTACGATACCGGGACAGGAATTCCCGAGATCGACCTTCCCCATGTGTTCGAACGGTTCTACCGGGCCGACAAAAGCCGCACACGGACACCCAAGGGCTCGGGACTCGGACTTGCGATCGCCAGGGAGGTGGTGGAACTCCATGGGGGGACCATAGAAGCGGACAACTCGCAGGATGGCGGTGCGGTCATCACCATTTCCCTTCCACTTATTGTTTAATCTTTCTTTTTTCTTCTGTGACACTTTTGTGATATTTGGGAAGTACCTTCTGTTCAGGAGGCAACCCTATGAAAGTGTTACCAATGATTTCAGTACTTATCCTCATCCCGCTGCTGGCCATTTCCGCCGGCGGTAAAAGTGAAGAGCCGAAGGAACCGGAGAACACGATGGTGTTCGAGAATACCATGATGATGGTTGACACCTCGGGAAGGGAAAGCGAAGAGGGGCCGTTTATCCCCTACAGGGATTCACAGCAGGTGATGATGCTGGCGCAAGAGCTGCCGACCGTGCTGTTCTTCAACGCAAGCTGGTGCCCGACCTGCCGGGAAGCACGGCAAGACTTCATCGCCCACAGCGATTCGCTGATGGGAGTGAACCTGGTCCTGGTCGACTACGACAACTCCGATGAATTGCAGAAGCAATACGGGATCACCTACCAGCACACGTTCGTTCAGATCGATACGGACGGAAAGGCTCTGGCCATGTGGAACGGGGGTGGAACCGATGAACTGCTGGCCAATATCGTGACAAAGGACAAGTAACCATGACACTGCTTGTTTTTTTCGCTTTCCTATCCGGAATCGTCACCATCCTCTCACCGTGTATTCTTCCTGTCCTCCCCATAGTCCTGACCGGAAGCATCGGCGGAAAAAGCAAGCCCTTCGGTGTCGTTACCGGATTCATCGCCAGCTTCAGTTTCTTCACCCTTGCCCTCTCGGCACTCGTGCAGACATTGGATATTCCGGTCAATATTCTGAGGATCGTGGCAGTGGTCATCATCGTCACCTTCGGACTGACGATGATCGTCCCGCAGCTTCACCTCGTCTTCGACCGACTGATGTCCCGACTGCTGGGATCCAAGGGGCCGTCACAAAAGAACGGTTTCGGCGGAGGATTCCTGACAGGTGCAAGTCTCGGCCTGGTCTGGACTCCATGCGTTGGACCGATCATGGCCTCCGTCATCACCCTGGCAGTCAGTCGGCAGGTGGACGGCGGTGCGGTACTCATCATCGCAGCCTACTCGCTTGGCACAGCGATTCCCATGTTCGCCATAATGGTGGGGGGCAGGAAACTGCTTGCCAGGGTTCCCCGCCTCTCTGCAAAGGGCGTAGGAATCCAGCGAATCTTCGGTGTGATCATGATCGTTGCCGGCCTCATGATCGGTGTGGGGGCAGACAGACGGTTCCAATCATTTGTACTTGATTTGTTCCCCAATTACGGTACCGGGCTTACCGTGTTCGAAAACAGCGATTCGGTACGGAAGGCTATAGATTCACGCCGAACTGTAACCAGTGGTAGCGAGCTCTTCACCTGGGAGAACGCTCCAAGGAACGGTGTGCCTGGGGACTACGGGAAAGCTCCCCCTATCATCGCGGAAGGTCCCTGGATCAACAGTGATCGCTCTCTCTCCTTGGAAGACCTGAAGGGAAAAGTGGTCCTCGTCGATTTCTGGACCTACAGCTGTGTGAACTGTGTGAGAACTATTCCCTACCTGCGCTCCTGGTATGAGAAATATGCGGAGGAAGGACTGGTTGTCATCGGGGTGCATACTCCCGAATTCCCCTTCGAACGGAATGAGGGAAATGTAAGAAAGGCTGTGCAGGATCTCGATGTGACGTGGCCAGTGGTCATGGACAACAATTTCGCACAATGGAATGCCTATCACAACCGGTACTGGCCTGCCCATTTCTATATCGACAGTACAGGCACGATACGGTATTTCCAGTTCGGCGAGGGCTCCTATGAGGACGCGGAAGCAGTGATCCGGACACTTCTCAAGGAAGCGGGCTCCAACCTGAAGGACTCCTCCGGAACAGTATCGGTTCCCATCGAAACCGGCAGGCGTACCCCTGAGGTATATCTCGGGTACGAACGGGCAAAAGGCTTCCTTTCGGATGCACCGGTCCCCGACAAGCCGACTCGGTTCAGCCTCGCTTCAGATATGAAGCCGGGCCAGTGGTCTCTCGAAGGGGAATGGACCATCAGAAATGATTTCATAGAGATCGACGGGAGCGGAAACATTGAACTTGGTTTCGAAGGAAAAGATATTTTCATCGTCGTGGAGCCAAGGGACAACGAAAGCATCCTTACGGTCGAGATAGACGGAGAACGTGCCGGTGATACCGTCGATGTGCAGGGAGGGATACTGAGTCCGAGGGAGAGCCGTCTCTATCACCTGGCTTCCTTCGGGGAGCCAGGGGTTCACACCCTCACGCTCAACATTGAAGGTCATGTACGACTCTATACCTTCACCTTCGGGTGATAGCCAACGATCGGGCAGCAAGGTCGCTGCCTGCAGGAATGATTCCCAAGGAGGATATCATGAACACAAGATTACGATTGATCATAGTGATGGTATCATCGCTATTGCTTTTCCCCCTGATCCTCTTCGCAGGAGGTTCGAAGGAGAGCGAGAAGATGACCGTCCAGCCAACAAAGGATTCCCAGGCACTGCTTCCCCCAGGGTATATGGAGGGGGAATGGGAGAAACCGGACGACGGGACCCTCAGAACGCAGCTGAACGAAATGCAATACAACGTGACTCAGCATGAAGGAACCGAACCGGCGTACGACAATGAGTTCTGGGACAACCATGAGGAGGGGCTCTATGTCGATATCGTATCGGGAGAACCTCTGTTCAGTTCCAAGGACAAGTACGACTCGAGAACCGGCTGGCCGAGTTTCACCCAGCCCATTGCTGCCGGGAACATCGTCGAAGTCACCGACGCTTCCTATGGGATGGTGCGTACGGAAGTGCGCAGCTACTACGGCGACTCACATCTGGGGCATGTGTTTCCCGACGGGCCGGAACCGACCGGGCTGCGTTACTGCATCAACTCGGCATCCCTCCGATTCATCCCGGTCGATGCATTGAAACAGGAGGGCTACGGAGCCTATCTTTCCCTCTTCAAGGAATTCGTCACAGCGGATGGAGGGCTCCACCTTCGAAAGGAGCTTCCCGACTGGCGTTCGTTGTATGCAGCGGCCGATACCAGACTAGCAGTGTTCGCCGGCGGCTGTTTTTGGGGCGTTGAAGCTGTATTCGAACAGCTCCAAGGAGTGCTCTCGGTCGAATCCGGCTATGCCGGTGGTGATGCACAGGATGCCACCTACCCTGCCGTTTCCTCAGGCATGACCGGCCATGCCGAATCGGTGAGAATCATCTATGACCCCAAGCAGATCGGTTACGAGACCCTCCTGGAAGTGTTCTTCACCGTTGCCCATGACCCGACCCAGCTGAATTACCAGGGACCGGACCATGGAAGGCAGTACCGTTCGGCTATCTTCTATACTGACGAAACCCAGAAAACAGCGGCAACGGAATATATCGATCGTCTTGAGCGGGTGAAGCTCTATCCCGAACGTATCGTTACCGAGCTGTCCCCTCTAGAGGCATTCTACCCGGCAGAGCGGTATCACCAGGATTTCTTGCGACAGAACCTCAACCACTCCTATATCACCTACTGGGATATCCCGAAACTGATGGATCTGCAGGAGAAATATCCCGAGCTCCTTGCAGTAAACCACTAGGAGCAACAGGGACCTGTGGTTTCGATTCTTCTGGAAGCCGGTATGGACTACCGGCTTCCTTTACGCTCGGGGGTTCCATGTATTCATTTCCTCAGGACAGAGTTCATGACTAACATACCGACTATGGGCACCTGAGTACTATGCATCTAATAATTACAAGGATTCCAGTTCGGAATAGGGGATTTCTCTTCCAGTATTAGCTGAAAGATACGCAGCATATATGACTTTCAGTGTTTCTTTTGCCAAAGAGAAATCGGACTCTAGTGGGTTCCCCACAACGATATGTTCCGCGAAATTTTGCAATTCTCCAACATATCCTCGTGTATATGCGTCGTCAACAAGTGCATGTTGCCTGCCGATATTCGAACTACTTCCTTCATGAATCTCAGTGTCTTTTATATTTCTATCATCGGCAAAATAAGTTTCAAGCTGATTATTAGTCGTCATGTTGCAATTGATGGAAAAGTCAGACCCATGAAACACAATCGTGTTAATGATCCCTCCAAGGAACACGTCACTTGCAGTGATGGTCGCTTTCGCTCCATCGGTAAAGGTGATTACCACATGACTCCAATCCTCAACATCATGAGAAATTAACTTCAGATGTGGATACGAGGTTTCTTTCGTATTGAATACAGCAACTGATCCGAAAACAGATTTTACTTCGCTTGATCTTCCAAGCATTGCTCCTATCTTTCTCTTCGCATAGAGTGCAGCTGATACCGGATGAGATCCTTGCCTGATCAGACTTCCTCCTCCATTGAATTTCCAATACGGCGCATGAACTGCATGAGAACCTCGATGACCAGTTGATGCTTCAACACTGAGCAGGGTTGATCTCTTCTGGATAGTCAAATCAATAGCCCTCATGAAAGATGGGCTATAGATCCAGTTCTCAGCATAACAAAATTTTCTCTTAGAAGAATGTATGAGTAATTCGATTTCATCCAACTCAACTAATAGGTTGCGCACCATCGAGGCAGTTATCTTGGATGCAGCATTTGGTTGATCTGTGAAAATGCCGGAGACGGGTTTCTCACAAATCACGTGTTTTCCAGCCTTGAGAGCAGAACGAATCAGGTCTCTATGCGAAGCAGGCGGGGATGCGATATCTATAACATCGATTTCTACACTTTCAATCAAATCTTGAATCCTAGTTGTGTAATGAAGAAACCCATGTTGTTCAGAAAATGCTCCCAAGGAGGGATCTAGCGAACATACTGAATGCAATGTGCATTGTATCCCGTAAACCCTCTTGTAAGACTTTGCATGCACACTTCCTGCCCAACCAGTACCAACAAGGCCTATTCTCAGTTCCTTCATCATTGCTGTTCCTTTCTTGACTGCTTTTCGTTTATTTCATCCAAGATTTTTCTTACCAGCAACATGTCCTGCAGGCCAGCTTTTGGCTTCCTTCCTTCCACGAAATCATCCAATGATTCCCTGGCAAATGTTTCGTAATACGGATCGCTATCCGTTTCAACATTCCATACCTTTGGAGAATCGTCGAATAATCTTCTTTCATATCTATTATCAGAAATAAGATGATAGCCATCACGAGTAGTAATATCCCATCTATTGACCCGTTTAATTGACTCATCCATAGGGAAAGCGTATCCGGTCTCCAATACTACAGAAGCACCAGAAGATGTTTTAAGAAGAGCACAACCATATGTCTCCACATCATACGCATCCAAATAATGGAAATCTGCTCCCAGAACCGTTGCATCCCGAGATCTTGTCAGATAGAGGGCGAGATCAATGAAATGTACTCCGAGGTTGGTCATGCACCCGCCTCCTGCTGTTGTCTTATGCAACATCCAAGGAGAGGATATCGAATATCGTGAAGGCGGTCCCGCTATGAACTTAAAAGAGAAATTATGAAAATCACTCGGGTCGTCGCGGTGAAGTTCTCTTACCAATCCACTATATCGCCAAATGAATGGAATTGCACAGAAGACTTGGTCACGATTGGCGTGATCGAGTACGTCTTCCACCTCAGCAGCTGACAATCCCAAGGGTTTCTCAATTGTAAACCCAATTCTCCGATCAATCAAAGCATGGGCTATCTCCCCCATTTTATCATGACGGCCGAACGCATAGACAAAGTTGGGCTGTTGTTCATCTAGCATCTGCGCATAATTCTCATATGCCTTCGTCCCAAGCAACTGCGCATATTCTCTTGCGAATTCTTTCGAATCATCGGAAACGCCAACTATTTCAATCGTGTCGTTCTTATAGGTAGGAATCAACCATTTGATGTACAGCGGTACATGCCAGTGACTTACTCCGATAAACCCTACCTTGATCTTGTTCTTTTGCAACACTAAAGACATATTCACCTTCATGGTTATGAATTGATGGGTCTGGAGTAATTCCTCCAGACCCGTTGGAACAATAAGACTTAATACTTGTCCTTCACACTTATGATAGCGTTATACAACTTTTTCTGATCAGCAGTTGCCGTGGACAGGAACCTGTCGATTACAGGCTTGACTGCTGCACCGAATGCTGCCTTGTCAACTTGGTTGATCTTCACGCCATTGGTCTCCATCGTCTGCAGAGCGGTCTGCATTGCCTTCGACCAAATGTCATTGTTCCAAGCATCTTCGAATGCCTTGCCAGCATCAAGCAATGCTTGCTGATCTTCCTTGGAAAGGGAGTCAAACATGACTTTACTTACGAACACGGGATCCGGAATGATGAACTGTTCAGTCAGCGAGTAATACTTGGCGACTTCATCCATCTTGTTCGCAAGAATTACAGGAGGATTGTTCTCCAAACCTTCAATCGTCCCCTGCTGCAATGCCGTGTATACTTCGCTCCATGGAAGTGGAGTAGCCGCGCCTCCCATGGCATTTAAGGAACTTGCAAGAATGGGGTCTTCCATAACCCTTATGCGGAGTCCTTTCATGTCGTTGGGTGTAGTAACAGGCCGTTTGGTGTTGAGAACACTCCGCGAACCAAGATTGGCCCATGCAATGATGATAAAGCCGTGTTTTTCAGCATCTGCTTCCAGAACCGAACTGACCGCCGGATCTGTCAATGTCGCAATTGCTTGGGCGGGATCCCTGAACAGGTACGGCAAGGAGAGGGTCGACCACATTGAGTTGTAGCTGGACAAATCGGTGGCTGCAGTCTCTGTCATTTCTATCGTACCAGCTCTCAAGCCTTCCATTGAAGCAATCTTGTCTCCAAGCTGTGAGCTGGGATAGAATTCCATCTTCATACGACCTTGGGACTTTTCCTCGATAAGTTCTCCAAGCTTCAACGCTCCTTCCGCCTGTGTACCTGTGCCGGGGAATGTTACGGAATACTTGATAACTTTTGCTCCAGCTTCCTGATTTGCTGGAGCGGCATCCTTCTGTCCTGCAGCAAAAAGAATACCTGTGCTTACAAGCAATATTGCCACCAACATTACCATAACCAGCGACTTGCGTGTTTTCCTCATTTCGATACCTCCATTGTTTTTACGACTTGTGTCGTAATTTAAGATTTTTCCACTCTATTCAGGTTTGCAATACATTCCCTGATATACTGTGCGCTCTGTTTCATCCCGATCCGGGCATCGGGAATGTCCTGTGCATGCCAACGTCTCTCATATTCGAGAGATAGCCAACCTCCATACCCATTTGATACCAACATGGAAAGAATCTGCGGCCACTCCAACACACCCTCTCCAACGATTCGTGTGGTTACGTTCCTCTCAGACTCTTTTTGGTGAGAAACATCTGACGATGTAAACTCTGTTGAATCAGACTTGAAAACCAAATCCTTCACATGTACGTATTTGATAAATTCTCGTTGCAGTGAAATAGCCTCTGCATAATGCTCATTGTTTGTGAAAGCCAGGTTTGCTTGATCGTACAGAATGCCAACATTCGGATGATTGATTTCCTGTTGCATAGCCACACTCTGTGCCGCAGATACGGTCATGGTATTGAAGTGATTCTCGATTACGAGCGTCACTCCCACCTCACGGGCTTCGTTCCCAAGTAGGCGCATTGCCTCGACGAGTCTCCTCCGTTTCTCTTCATATCCAACCGAAGCCAATGCAGAAACCTCTCCGTTCTGCTCATTTCCACCGTAAATCCTGACGTACCGAGCTCCCAATAGGGATGCGTAACCGATAACTTTCCGCAAACCGTCGATTGCCTTATTTCTGATGGCATCATCCAGACTGTTGTAGTCTGCATAATATGGCGTCAAACAAATGATCCGCAGATTCTTCCTACTCGCATGATCTTTGATGCTCAACAGCTCTTCCATGCTTGCGTCTACAGGAATTCCGCTTAGATACCCGTCTTGAACCACGATTTCTATACCGTCAAGCCCGATCGAAGAGAACAAGTCAATCGCCTCTGTCACTGAATATTCTGGTGTACCCATCGTATGTCCTGCAATTTCAAACACGTATAGCCTCCATTCAGTCAAGAGCCGGCAATCCTGCCGATTTGAGAATCCGATGCATCAAGAGATGTGTCTCGAAGGCATCCTTTGCATTGGTCAGTGGTTGTTCATGGGTTTTCAAGCATTCGAAGAAATGGTCTGCCGCTTGGCTGAAACCCAATTTGTCAACGACCCGAGCCCACCCCATGGCAATAGGTGTCATTTTTGTGGTGTGCGATTGGTCCCCGTCGGTTACGGTGATGGAATCGGGAGAATCGACGAACACCGTACGCCCACCTCCATGAATTTCCATGGTTTCTTCCCACTGCCCAGAAGCTCTGTCCGCGACCAAAATCCCTACCGAACCATTTTTGAATGATAGTTGTGCTGTCGTCATCGTCTCGTAATATGGATCAGAAAACCGGGAGATTGCCTGCACAGTATCGCACTCGCCGTTGAAATATCGTAATAGGTCGACCATATGAATGGCATTTTCCAGAGTTGCCCGATACTCGGATTTTGGTCGGTTCTTCTGTGCAATCGCCACATCCGGCAATGCAGAGTCAAATACCAATTTGGCTTTTCTGTAGACCGGAGCAAATCGGCGATTGAAACCCACCATTACAGTCACACCATGAGCTTCGCTCTCATTTGCGATGCGTTCCGCTTCATCCAATGTCATCGCCAGTGGTTTTTCACAAAACACATCGATACCGCCTTTTATCAATGCGTTAACTTGTTCCGGGTGCTCTGTCTTCGGAGAAAGCACGAATGCACAATCCAACCCCAGGTCCAAAAAATCATTGAAGTTTTGGACTGCTTTCTGGAATCCATACTGTTGCTGGGCACGTAGGGCATTTTCATGGTGTTTTGCCATGACACCTACGAGCTCAACATCAGTCCGCTCTTTCAGGATCGGCAGGTGGGCTATCTGCGCGATTGATCCGACACCGATTACTCCAACCTTAAATTTCTTATCAATAATCAATTAATGCCTCCTTCGCGTGTACGAAAACCAATTCCTATATTGTGTACCCAAGTAAGGTTGGGATGAATGTGACCAAGAATGGAACATAGGTGACTAGTAGCAAAACCATAATTTCCGCAATGACATAGGGAAGAATGCCCCGGGATCCTCTCTCAACAGAAATATCAGCAATCTTGCATGCGATGAAAAGACAAGCTCCAACAGGAGGTGTTCCAGCCCCAATGATGAGATTGAGAACCATGATTACCCCAAAATGAATAAGACTTATGCCCATGCTTGTAGCGATCGGAGCAAATATTGGCGCAAGGATGATCACAGCAGCGCTCCCATCCATGAACATGCCCATGATCAGCAACAAGGCGTTCACCAACATGAGGAAGACATACTTATTTGTAGTAATGGAGAGTATCAGGTCACGCAAAATCTGCGACATCTGCAATGCGGTCAAACCGTATGCAAATATCTTTGCACAACTTATGATGACCAATACCACTGCTGACAAGGTCGCAGCGTGCAACATCATCGGATACAGATCCCTCAGTTTTACCGTCTTCAGGAAGAAGATGCTAATTATAAGCGAATAAACAACGGCAAGGGCACCTGCCTCGGTAGCAGTCACTACACCGAACATGATACCACCGACAACAATCAAGGGCATACCCAAAGGGGGGAGGCCTTTCAAGATAATATTTCGCTTTTCCTTTTTCGAGAGAGTGACAGTCCGTCGTGGGAAATGATGTTTCCTATCCAGTAACAGTACGGTAATCATCAAGGACAATCCGATCATGATTCCAGGGATGAATCCTCCCATGAACAGTGCACCGATTGAAGCATTCACAGTTACAGCAAACACGACCATCATAATCGATGGGGGAATGATCGGACCACACGTTGAGGAGGATGCGGTTACACCAACCGCTGTTTCGGGTGAATACCCATCCTTGACCATTGCGGGAATCAGAATCCCTCCGATACACGATGTGTCAGCTTGTGCAGACCCGGTAATTCCACCAAAGAACATACTTGCAACGATATTTGCCTGGGCAAGACTTGCAGGCATCCTTCCAATCAGAAGCAATGAGAAGTCGATAAGTCGCTCCGTAATCTTTCCCCGGTTCATTATTTCACCGGCAAAGATGTAAAAGGGAATTGCCAGAAGGGGCGAATACCCGATCCCATTATATACTGATTGGGGAATCACCAACCATGCAACATCCGAGTTCACCTGAGCTGCCAAGGTCAGAAGGCTCGCTACACCCGCCAGACCAAGGCTTGCAAATACCGGTATGCCAATCAGGATCAAGACGAATACCAACGCTATCAATAGAATAATGATTGAACCCATAGTTTTAGTTCCCCTTGTCCTTCGTCATGAATAATTTGAGACTCTTCTTTTGATTGTCTTGACAAACTCGTAGATCATGAGTGCGGCACCCAAAGGCATGGATGCATAGCACAACTTTCTGGGAATTCGTAGTATGACTGTGACGAGATGTCCGGCAGAAACAGTATGTCTATACGCACTGATTAAAAATATGGTCAAAAACAAGAGCGTTGCGCCGGTTGAAAATACCTTGAAGAACATCCCCAACCTTCTTGGCATCGCGTTTACGATTCCTTGAAGATCGGTGTGTCCCTCCATCCGAATCGCCCTCGCGGATGCAAACATCACCATCGCAACCAACAAAATCTGTATCAATTCATCGCTCCACAATATACCGCTTCGAAGTACATATCGTGAGAACACATGGGCCATGACCACAATTACGATGACACTGAATAGAAGCACCGAAAAAATGTCTTCAATAAAAGAAATTGACCTGTCAATTTTCTTGAATGTCATACTCACCTGTTCCTCCTTGAACCATTTCTTTGGTGACAACTAGAGCACCGATTGACCGCACACTCTGAGGATCCGGTCCAACGTTCGTTTAGCACTTTTCACTTTAGGCCGACAATGTGTCTCAATCGAAATAAAACCATCAAAACGATCGTCAAGCAGCGCTTGCAATTGGGCTTCCCACGCAATCGTTCCATCCACCACATATTCCATTTCTCCATTCGGGTGAGTAATGGCATCCTTCATATGGACATGGCCCATAAAGGGGAGAATTTTTGAATAGGCATCGGGAAACGGTTCCTCATGTGCAAAATAGGCATTACCTGGATCCCAGTTTGCACGAACGTTGGGCGAATCTAGTTTTCGAATGATGTCGATTACATTATCAACGGTGTCACCATAACAGATATGTTCGTTCTCAATGTACAGCATGATATCGTTATCACGAGCTAGACTACTTGCATCACGAAAATACTGCATCAGGGACTCCGGCAAGGGAGTTCCACTCGGAACCATCTCGGGTCTATTGAAACTGAAGATAATTATCTTCTGACAACCAACATCTTTGCAGAAACGAATTGTTCGTGGGAGTACCACTTCAATTTGATGCTCAATTGCTTGACGAAGCTTCTTCTGTTGTTCAAACTCATAGACATCTTGCCACTTCAGGACAGTCCATCCTTCAAATACTTCTTTATGATGATTAATTTTGAATATACCAGGTGAGACTGATGAGACCTGAATGTCGTATTGCTTGATAACGCTCTTGAGATGATGTTCCGTATAGTCTGAATGCGTCCCAATCCGCTCACTCCCCACACCACGGATTTCAAAGTTCTTGATCCCCCAGCTTTTCCCCAATTCGACAGCTGTCTCAAAATCGCTGCTCAACTCATCTGTTACCACAGAAACTTTCATATCAGCTCCTCATCAATGATATCGATTACATTTTGACTCTACCACAGGAATACCCACCTGTCAAATTAATTATGATTATTTTATTTTATTTTATTATATATATTTATAAATTTCACTACTTTAAAAAGTTAACCTCGTGCTGCCATCCCAGATATAGAGGGTCTAATCATACGGACTGCAAATAAAATTTTTAAGTTGATATAAAATATAGTATTATTTTATTTTATTTTTTATTCACAATCGATTCATAGTGTGGTATAGTATGTAATCGATATCATACATGTGGACGGTGAGTAGATATGCCAAATATCAAGGATGTTGCACACGAGGCAGGAGTATCAGTCGCAACGGTTTCCCGGGTTATCAGGAATCAATCAAGTGTAGTTGAGTCGACACGCAATAAAGTCCTACAAGCAATAGAAACTCTGGATTATCATCCGAACGCATTCGCACGCAATTTGAGAAACCAGAAGTCCAAGATTATTCTTGTAATTGTGCCTGACATCGGTAACACATTCTTCCATGAGATACTCAAAGGTATTGAGTCAGTTGCGCATGCGAACGGTTACCAAGTACTCATCTCCGATATGGGAAACAATGTGAAAAGCGAGGTTCAATATCTTCACACGCTTTCACAGAGGTTGGTTGATGGGGTTATCTCATTATCAGCCACCGCTGCGAGAAGCATGATCGAACGGATTTCTGAGAAATTTCCGCTGGTAGTAGCTTGTCAATACCTTGAGGATTCGCCGGTACCAAACGTAACGATAGACAACATAGCAGCAGCGAAGACAATTGTGAAGTATCTAATCGACAATGGCCATACAAGGATTGCCCATCTTACCAGTTATCCGGACATGCTCCTCTACCGCGATCGGATGAACGGGTACTTCAAGGCATTGGCTGAGAATGATCTTCCCATCGACCTGGAATTGGTTAAGTACGATTCACCGAGTATCGATGGAGGAAAGCGACAGATGGAACTCTTGCTGGAATTGAAAAAACCGATTACTGCTGTATTTGCTGCCGGTGACACAATGGCAATTGGTGCGCTGAAAGCCTTGAAAGCCGCGGGAAAACGAGTACCGGAGGATATATCTGTGGTAGGGTTCGATGACATTGAGATTTCATCGATATTCGAACCAACGCTTTCCACGATCAACCAGCCAAAAAAACTCATGGGAGAGATGGCCATGAAAAAACTCTTGAAGATCATTCATGGAGAAAAATTAAAAAACCTGCAGGATATCCTGAATTTTGAACTGGTCATTAGGGAGAGCAGCGGCATTATCAACCGAGTGAGGGACTGATATGAAATGCAAAGGTATTGTAGCTTTGAGCCAAGGTACGATTGATTTGATCGATGTGGAGGTCACTCCACCGGCGGCGGATGAGGTACAGGTTGAAATGGCCTCCTCGTTGGTGAGTCCTGGCACTGAACGTGCTTGGATACTCGGACTAGAGAACTCCAAGCCTTCATATCCGTATATTCCCGGTTATTGCTGTGCAGGATGCATTCGACAAATCGGGTCCGCCGTGGAAGGTTTAGCTATTGGGGACCGTGTAGCTTGTTATGCAGTTGAGGTTGGACATCGGCAGATTGGAAATGTTCCCGCCTATCGAGTTGTGAAGATCCCGGAGAACGTATCATTCAACGATGCAGCGTTTACCAGCTTGGGACAAACTTCACTTCAGGGGGTACGAAAATGCAAGATAGAGCTTGGAGAATCCTCAGCGTCCATCGGTATGGGAATCGTTGGCATATTGGCACTTCAGCTGGCCAAGCTCAATGGATCCAATCCTGTCATTGCCGTGGATATCGTACCGAGCAGATTGGAAATTGCCAAAGCATGCGGTGCTGACCTTATTTATAACAGTCGGGAGTACTCCGAACAATCGTGGAAATCTAAGGTTGGCGTCAGGCCAGCCATCGTGTTCGAAAATACTGGTGTGGCATCCGTCATGCGGCAAGCCTGTGCAATATCAGCCGATTATGGACGAGTATGCATATTAGGATGTCCACGGGGAACCGTAGATTTCAATTTCTATTCGCTGGTCCAAAAAAAATCCATTTCCATCCTCGGAGCCCATGCAGTCGATTCCATCCCGAGAGATCACTCATATCCCAACTTCTGGACATTTGCTGATGATGCTCGTTGTTTCTTACAGTTTCTATCACAGGGAAGAATACATTTAAATCCCATGATCACGGATGTGACCAATTGGAAGGATTCTCTGGGCATATACAAGAAATCTTTGGAAGGGAATTCCGAAACATTAGGCATCATCATCGAATGGGATTCATGAGCATTCCCATGTCTGCATCACAGACTACACATCAAAAAGAGAAACAGGAGAGTCATATGTTACAAAGAATCGAGGGCATTGTCCCGGTGATGCTGACCCCCTATACGAAGCAAGGTCGCATCGATTACAAGAGCATTGCAAGACTTATCGAGTGGTATTTGGACAACGGTGCAGACGCAATGTTTGCAGTCTGTCAATCAAGTGAAATGCAATTCCTCTCGTTGGAAGAACGAGGTGAGTTGGCAAGGTTCGTTGTACAGGAAGTCAAGGGGAGAGTACCGGTGGTTGTCTCCGGACATATCAGTGACGACCCTTATAGCCAGCTTGAGGAATTACGTGTCGCCTGTTCTTCAGGTGCGGATGGCGTTGTTTTAGTGTCCAATCATCTTGATCCAAAGAACAAAGGGACAGAGGTCTTCCTGGGCAACCTACAATGGTTGCTTGAGAGACTACCCTCAGATATTCCGCTTGGTATCTATGAATGCCCTGTCCCATACCGCAGGTTGGTCTCAGATGATGAGTTGAGATTCTTGAAAGATACCAACCGGTTTCTCTTCATGAAAGATGTTTCATGTGATCTTCCAACCGTCAAGAGACGTGTCGAAATCACGCGGGATAGTAAAATGGTGATCTTGAACGCCAACGCAGCCATCGCGTGGGATGCCATGCAATCAGGGTCCAAAGGATTCAATGGAGTAAGTACCAACTACCATCCGGACCTATACAAATGGTTATATGTTTCTGGTAAAAACCATCCGGACCTTGCTCGGGAAATTTCGAACTTTCTGGTTTTGGCGGCTTGTACCGAGGCATACGGATATCCAATGCTTGCGAAGCTTTATCATAAAGTCCTGGGTAATTTCGACAATGTACTATCTCGATCATATTCAGAGGATATGTTTGAGAAAGTCTGGGCGAAGGAGGTAATTCTAGAAAACCTCATGATAGGAACCGATTTCTACAGAAATAAAATTCGAGAGTCATACGAATGATACAATCGTATCGATATTTATTCTAACCTAGTTCCAGTATTTTTCAGTAAAGGAGTCTACATGAGGATAGTGAACTTTGGTTCTACCAATATCGATATTGTGTTCACCGTGGACCATATCGTGCTTCCGGGTGAGACGATCGGCAGCACTTCCATGATCCGTTCGACAGGTGGCAAAGGTGCCAATCAGTCCGTTGCGGTTGCGAAAGCAGGACAACATGAGGTGTTCCACGCAGGGAGGATCGGACCAGACGGCCTATGGATCAAGGAGAAACTGCGCAAGATGGGAGTCGATACAACCTACATCGACAGTGGAGAGACTCCTACCGGCCAAGCTTGGATACAAGTCAGTGCTGACGGACAGAACTCGATTGTCCTTTACGCTGGAGCCAATAAAGATTTTTCCACCCAGTGGATTGATTCGGTATTGGACAATTTTTCACAAGGGGATTGGGTGATGCTCCAGAATGAGATAAACCAGGTATCCCATATCATGCATCGAGCAAAATCATCCGGCATGTCCATCTGTTTCAATCCGGCACCATTCGATTATGAAGTCCTGGATCTTCCCTTGCACCTAGTTGACTTGCTCGTGGTGAATGAAGTCGAGGCTGAGGGGCTCTCAGGAGAAAGCAATCCAGATAGTGCGCTAGAGAAGTTGACTGAAACTTATCCTCAAACCGACATTATCATCACCCTCGGTAAAGCTGGTGTCCGGTACGGCAAAGGTCCCAATGTTCGACTCCGGTTCGGTACCTGGAACGTGCCTGTGGTCGACACGACAGCTGCTGGGGACACGTTCATCGGTTGTTACCTGGCAAATATCGCGAAAGAAAAATCAGTAGCGGAAGCGTTACGTACGGCGAGTGCTGCCTCAAGCGTTACAGTCACGCGCCAAGGAGCCATGGATTCCATACCGGTCCCGGATGATTTTCCACTGGTGGAACGATACATACTCAGCTGAATCTATGTAAATTTTTGTGTTCAATTCCCAATTTGGAGATCATAATTGGTCACTGGTTTTACCCTAAAATCAAGTCGGTACTGGTAATATTTGGCCCAGAAAGGAACTCCTCAATAAGGAAAGAAGTGGAATTCATGGCCTCCTCTTCCAAGTGGACCACTACCCCGCCGATCTTCAGGTGGACAACTGCTTCAAATGCTGCTTGAGGAAGCTGAACCCCCAACCGCTCCCCTCGCGCTGGATAGCGTACCCATTGTCGATCACCATCCTGTTGTCGATGATTCCATCGATCCAATCGAAACTCTCCGCTCCGAATGGATTGGCCACCGTCGCAAGCAGGGGAACATCGTAGTCCTTGTAATAGTGGGGCAGACAAGGCAGATGGTAGGCATCGGCAACCATGGCACTTGCCCTCCACGCCTCTACTCCACCAAGCCTGAGCAAATCAGGCTGCCAGAGGTCGATCGCATTGCGGCGGACCAATTCCTTCAGTGCCTGCAAATCGTACTCGCGCTCACCCATCGCCAAGGAGATTCCCGTCTTGTTGCGTATGGTCTCGTAGCCGGCGAAGTCGGTGTTCGACACAGGCTCCTCAAACCATTGGATTCCCAAACCCTGCACCAGGTTGGAGAGTTTGATCGCATCGCCCACTCCCATCCCCTGGTTGGCATCCATCATGATCCGAACCGAACTTCCCAAAACCTCGCGGACCTTGTGCAACCGTTCGATATCGCGTTGCATATCCGGGCTGCCCACCTTCACCTTCACTGCAGTGAAGCCACGCTTCTTGTAGCCGAGCACCTCTTCCAACAACTCTTGGTCGGTATAGTTCAACCAACCACCGCTACCATAGACAGGAATCCTCTTGCCATTGGAGCCAAGGAGCCGGTGGATGGGTTGTCCAAGCGACTTGCCCCAGGCATCCCACAAGGCGACATTCAGGGCGCCATAGGCCCAGCGCAACAGACCGGGATTGCCGAAGTATTCGCACTCGATCTCATAGTCGTGCTGGATCCGCAGAGTTTCATTGATACAATACGACCGCTCGAGAATGAAATTCCTCACATCCTGCAAAGCCCCTTCAATGGCCTTCGGTGAATAATGGAAGCTCAACAGATACCCCTGCCCGGTGATTCCACTCGCGCTCGTCACCTCGACGATATGGAACTTGATCGTGGAGATATCGTGGGTGGAATCTGCTATCGGCCGGCTCATCGTCGACTCGGCACAATACAGCTGCACATCTGCAATCCTATGGTTCATATACCTATCCTTTCGTGCGTGCGATTTCCTTGCCGGTCAGTATACACACTTCCCTCCGGGGACTGAAGACACCTGAAGGAAATTCTCAAACCAAACTGTCCAAACCATATTGCTTGTAGCAACACCGCGGATTCGATACAATTCCATCTCATGCGGATGCTCAGGTATCCCCAGATTGGCCGAAGCTCTGTGATGCGAGAGTGTAGGATTGATCACCTGCCAAGGAGTGCTTCCGATGAATGACCTGATCGAAAATATCATCCGAGGTAGTGTTTCGTCTGTCATGTATGTGATACTCCTGTTTACCCTGACAAAAGCCAGGTTCGGCCGCAAGGTTACCATCCTTGTCGCCACTTTCGTGTTTGTAGTCAATATTGCCAGCGCCTTCTGGTTCTATGTGTATGGAGACCTTACCGGACTATCCCGTTTCACCGTAGTGTTGTTTATTGTAGTCGGCCTTGCATTCAAGCCCCTGACACGGCAGACGTTCATGCAATGGTGTTTTACATTTCTTACCACCATCAATATCGCCATGATGATCATTATCCTCAGCTTTCATCTGGGCAGACTGTTTCCCCTACCCCAGTATGCCAACACTATCATTCGGTTGATGCTGTACATAATCGTGATATTCCTTTTCCAGCGGTACTTGCTCACCTTCTACCATTCGATCGTCGAGAACTGGCCGATGTTTTCGGTCCTGATGATCGCCATATTCCTCAACCTGTCCTATTTCTTCTACGCAACCGATGATATCAAGAATACCCTGGCAATGTACCGAACACCCCTGCTCCTTCTGGTCTCGCTCTCGGTGGCCGCCTATGGCACCGTCTTCCATTCCTTGAAGAAAATCATGTCGATATACGCATTGGAAAAGGAGAACCTGAAAATCCAGAAGGAATCGGGACGCCTGCAAGAAGTGACCATGCTATTGGAGAAGCATGCGAATCACGACACGTTGACAGGCCTTCCCAATAGGCGATTCTTTTTCGAAACATTGGAGCGGGTTGTCGAGGAGTGTGAAAAGACTGCAAGAAGATGTGCATTCCTGTACATCGACCTGGACGGATTCAAGGATATCAACGACAAGCATGGCCATGAGGTTGGTGACGGAGTTCTCATTGCAGTGGGAGACCGTTTGGTGAAGCATGTCCGACAAACAGATTTTATTGCGCGGTTGGGTGGAGATGAATTTGCTCTTATCTTTCGTAGTATCGAAAATATGGAGACTGTCATGGATATCACCGGAAATATCCATACGAAACTTCAAGAACCTATGCACGTCGGAACAATCGAATGCAGCATCAATTCTTCCATCGGCATCGCCGTGTACCCCGATACCGGTAAAGATGGCGAAACGTTGGTGAGGAATGCCGACTCGGCGATGTACGGGATAAAAAGGAATGGCAAGGGCGGATACGGAATCTTTGACCATTCCCCGCCAGCATAGACTCCTATGGATGGAAGAAACGTATGCACACGGGCGAACCCGTTTGCATCTGGCTTGTCATAGCCAAATGACCGTTTGGCCCGATGGTGAACACGTTGATCGTGTCGCTGTCCTGATTTCCAACGAGCAGGTAGGTTCCGGTGGGGTCTATGGCGAAATTCCGTGGGGTCCTGCCACCACAAGGTTGCCGCTCCAGTAAAGCAAGACTTCCGTCCTCCCGTACCTGATAGCAAACGATACTATCGTGGCCACGGTTTGAGGCATAGAGCTTGCTTCCATCGGGAGTCAGGTGCAAATCAGAACAGATATTGTCCCCGGTGAAATCCTCCGGCAGGGTCTCGACCGTTTGCCGGTACTGCAGTTGTCCGTTATTGTTGGAAAAATGCACCACTTGTGAACTTATCTCATCGATAAGATAGAAATGTCTGCCGTCCCTGCTGAATTCGCCATACCGTGGACCACTCCCTGCGGGAACAGTAACGCTCAGCGATCGATTCTCAGAAATCCTGTCACCAGAACAGTCATAGGTGACAACCTGGTCCAAGCCCAGATCGGGAACATAGAGCAAATCGGGTTTCTCGGTGAAAATGCAACTGTGCGCATGGGGGCCTCTCTGGCGCATCGGGTGCACACTGCTACCCTCATGTTGGAAAATCTTCCTGCCATGGGCGACAACAGCTCCCGCCGGATCCAAGGGGAAGGTGGTCACTGATCCGCTCGCAAAGTTGGCAATCGCCAAAAACCGGCAATCGGGGGACAAGGCTATATGACAAGGATCCGTTCCACCAAGATTCCAGGTCCCCTCCACCGACAGGGACAGGTCATCGCTATACGACAATTGTGTCAATCCGCCACCTGGAGCATCGAGATATTCCTTCATCTCATTGACTGCATATAGCTTGTGCCTTGGTTCATCGATGCAAAGAAACGACGGATTGCGAACTTGGATTTCACGTATGACCTCGATAAGACCGTTCTCAAGGGAACAGATGGATATGCCCTTCCCTTTTCCCTGGAACACCTCGCCGGTACCGAACAGGATCGGCTCGGTATAGGACCCCAATGCAAAATATTGTTTCAATTGCCCACCCTCCGTTCCTACTGCTGGTCCAATTTGCTGGTGATCTTCACCGCCTCGATTATAAACTGGTCACGCTTCTTCATATCCGCCTCGATGCTCCGTTGGCTCCAATCGTAAAAGCCCTTGCCGGACTTGGCTCCAAGACTTCCTTGCCTTACCAAATCCCGGATGTATTCGTTGGCGTGCTTTTGTGCGCATATATCGGGAAGTACCGTCTCCTGTACGGAAAGACCAAGTTCCATGCCGACGGCATCCAAATGTTTCAACGGACCCCATACGGGAAACCGCATGGCCATTCCGCAACTGATAGCGGTATCCACGTCTTCGGCAGAGGCGAGCCCCGATGCGACGATATCGATCGATTCACGGATAATTGCCTGGAATACCCGGTTTGCCAACTGTCCAGGAAGATCTTTCTTTACCAATACGGGAGATTTCTTCCACCGCTTCAACTCTGCCAACACCTTCTGCGCGACCGCCAAGTCCGTCTTGTCTCCCATAACCACTTCAACAAGGGGAACAAGATGCGCCGGAAGCCAGAAATGGGTGGTGACCGTTCGATGTGGATATGTGCACCTTTTACTTATCTCTGTAATCCTCAATCCGCTGGTATTGCTGCAAATGGGGACATCGGGTGGAAGCACGGCATCCAGCTGGGCGAAGAGCACCTGCTTGGCCTCCACATTCTCGATTATGGCCTCCACAACCATGAATGCCTTGTCCGCCATTTCCGTCATGTTCGTGCTGGTATCCAACAGCTCAAAAGCCCTTTGGGTCTCTTCATGGGAGTTCAGTCCATTTTCTTCCCGCAAACGTATGCACGCGCCCGCCTTTTCCAAACCAGCTTTCACGCGTGCTTCATCGATATCCACAAGCACCGTCTTGTTCCCGGCGAGGGCGCTCATGGCACCGATTCCGCTGCCCATCATGCCACTGCCGACCACCATCACATACTCTCTCATCTGTTCAATCTCCCTACTGCCGATCCATCATGAGCACGACACGTCCCTTGGCCTCTCCTGTCCTGAGCATGTTCAGTCCTTCGTTTATCTGTCCGAACGGGATGGTCTTGTAGATGAAGGGAACAATCTTTCCCGTCTCGATAAAGCCGATCACCTCTACAAGGTCCTGCTTGGTCATACCTCGGATTCCCAGGATTTCCTTTTCAAACTTCATGATGTCCTGGTATTCCGCCTCGAAAGTCGGATCGTTGTACCCTGCCACTATCACTTTCCCTCCAGGACACACGAGCCTGAGCGAATCGTTGATGGAGGACTTGATCCCAATATTATCAATTACCACATCGCACATCTCACCATTGGTCAGACGTACGATCTCATCGTACAGGTCCTGTTCTTTCGTATTGATGGCTGCATCCGCGCCCATCTCCAGGGAAATATCCAACTTCTCCTTCTGACGGCTGGTCGCATACACTGTTGCACCAAAGATCTTGGCTATTTGAATGGCGTTCATACCAAGTCCACCGGTTCCTAGGATCAGCACCCTGTGTCCCGGCTGGACCTTGGCCCGATTCTTAATCGCGTTATACATGCACCCGACGGCATCTGTTATGCTGGTCATCTGGTCAAACGGCACCCAATTCGCAACCTTGAAGGCATTGGCCGCCGGAATAACACAATACTCCTCGTGGGAACCATCCCGCTCAAAGCCGATACGCACCAAATTCCTACACAAATTGGTGCGTCCACTGAGACAATACTTGCATGTGCCGCAGGTGATATCTATGGCGCCTACCACGTGGTCCCCGATATCCACTGCCGTGACACCCTCGCCGACTTGGGCTACAATCCCAGCCATTTCGTGTCCAGGAGTGTACGGTAGCCTCACCGTCCCTATCATGCCATCTTGAATGTGGAGATCCGACACGCACAATCCGCTGGCGCAGACCTTTACCAGGACCTCGCCCGCACCAGGAACAGGAATCGGTTTTTCCTCGATTGCCAGCGGTTGTCCGAATTGCCTGAGAACCGCTGATTTCATTGTTTTGCTACCCATAGCTTCTCCTCCAGATTCCGGTTAGGGATGAATCACAACTTTCAAGGAACCATCCTTCTTGTTCTCAAAGACATCGACTGCCCGTTCATACTCCTCCAAGGGGAACGTGTGGGTAATGAGTTTCTCACCTTGGATCGCTCCTGTCGAAAGAAAGTGGAGCACCTGCTCCGACACATTGGGATTGGCTTTTGATCCCACGATACGAATCTCATTGAAATTGACCGTGTTCGCAGGGATCATCACTTCATTGTCATGATAGGTGGCTATGATGGCGACAGTTCCGGTCTTGCGAACCATCTTGCAGGCCTTCATCGGGGAATCCATGGCCCCCGAGCACTCCATGACCTCGTCTGCGCCAATACCGTTGGTCAACTCGAGAACTCGCTGGACGGGATCTTCCTTTTCGAAATCGATGCAGACATCCGCACCCAGTTCCCTGGCCTTCTCCAATTTCGAACCACGGCCGATCATGATCACGCGTCCCGAGCCGAGTGCCTTGCATTCCATCATGGCACACAAACCGATAGCTCCCGGACCCATGACCACACTGGTTCCACCAGGGGTTACCCCCGCCAGCTGCACACCATGGAAAGCCACGCCTGCGCAGTCGTTCATGGCCGCAACATCGTAATCCACATTGTCTGGAATCCTGTGGAGCGCACTTACCTTATACACGTTGTACTGGGCATTGGCTCCCTGCCAGTAGAATCCATAGTGACGGTGTCCTGTATCAAGTGCACCATCCTTTCCGTCTTTCCCGTAGTTCAGGCAAACCGTATAATGACCATGCTTGCAGTTGTCGCATGTGCCACAACCTGCATGCGCTTCACCGGCAACCCTATCACCCGGTACAAATTCCTTGACACCCTCTCCGACTGCCACAATTTGCCCAGCCCACTCGTGTCCCATGATAAAGGGAAAGTACGGTGGCCAATTGGCGAACTTGTATCCACCGTGGATCATCTTGGGATCGGATCCGCAGATGGCGACAGACTTGATGCGGCAAAGCACTTCTCCCGGGCCGGGTTTCGGTACAGGGACTTGTTTCAGTTCCAACTTGTCATAGGCGACAAGCGTCATCGCCTTCATTGTTTCCGGTATGTTGTATGTATCCATTTTTCCCCTCTACATATTGTTGCTTTATCCTATTACGGACACTACTTCTCCATTTTAAAAACATTCTTCACATACTTTTGTTCCTTCAACGCCTCTATCTCTTCCGGGGTATGGGTCTTGGTATACTCGATATAATCCTTGACACGCAGGACGAGATTCTTGATATGGCAATCCATCATATAGGCTGCCTCATCAGGCTTTTGCTGCTTGATACACCTGAACACCATGTAGTGGTAGAAACTGGAATCCTCGACATTCGGCTTGTAGTAGAGGAAATTCTCCATTTTCGATGTCATGATCCACCCGACCAATTCAAGGAGCCTGACAAACAGTTCGTTCTTCGAAGCGATTGCGATCTTTACATGGAAATCACTTGTGAGTTGCGCGAAATCATGGCTACTGGTGCCTTCCTTGTTGATTTCCTCAAAATACTGTTCCATATCACGGATATCTTCTTCTGTCGCATTGATAGCGGCAAGACGTGCCGAGGCCATCTCGACACCACGTCTGAACTCCACCAAGCCGATAAGGTCGTCCTCGTTCAACAGAATGGATGGGACGAAGCTGTTCACATAGATCTGGGTACCGATACCTTTGAGAAAGCTACCCTCGCCCCTTCGTGTCTCGACAATCCCCATGACGACAAGCTTGTTCAGTACCGCACGGATCGTATTCCTGCTTACCCCGAACATGTCCTTCAGCTCATTTTCAGGGGGCAGTTTGTCACCGGGCACATACTTTCCACTCAACAGCAAACCCATTACCTCTGTATACGCTTTTTCGGTTACATTCTGTTTTGTCGTTTCCATATACCGGTACCTCCAGAAGTATCTTGAAATAATATATACCACAAACCTCGTCTTACCAGGACAATCGGAACCTTACCGTTTCTTGATATACTTTTGTGTATCGACGGCAATCGCAAACACAATAATCAAACCCTTTATGATGAATTGGATATACGGATTGATATCCATATACACCAGACAGTAGCTGAGGACTTGGAAAATCAGAACACCAATCACGACGCCACTGATCTTTCCAACTCCACCGCGCAGGGAAACTCCACCGACAACACACGAAGCGATCGCATCCAGTTCGTACCCTTCACCGAGGGCATTGGTCGCACTTCCGGTTCTGCCGGCATCCAGGAACCCTGCCAACGCGTAGGCAAGACCGGCAATGAGATACACGAACATGATGACCCGCTTGGTATTTACACCGGAAACGACGGCCGCTTCCTTGTTTCCACCGACGGCATACATGTTCCTCCCGAGTGTGGTGCGATACCACAACACCCAGAAGAGAACCGTTATGACCACTGCATATATGACAATCCATGGCAATCGGAACGTACCGATTTGTATGGCTCCCTGCGCTATCTTTGTAAACCTTGTGTCGAATCCCCCGATTGGAGATGAATTGTTCACCCCATCAAAATACAACGACATGGCCCCGTAGACGATCATTTGCATACCCAGGGAAGCAATGAACGGTGCAATCTGCAAAACGGAGATCAACAACGAATGTACCAGCGCGAAGACAAGGCATACGCCTATCGCGACCAGCAGCGGCACGATGATCGGCAATGGCTCCATGTTTGAAAATATCCGGAGCGCGTAATCGGGCTTCTGCAAGAGGGAGGCGCAAATGATACCCGCTATGCCGACCATCCTTCCCGCTGAAAGGTCTGTACCCCCCAAGAGAATCAACCCGGCGAGTCCGAGTGCGATGATAAGTTTCGGAGCTGCCTGCTGAAGAATGAATGTGGCATTCCTTACGCTTAGGATCGACGGTTCCAATATGACGATCGTCATGATGACCGCCAACAGCACAAGGTAAATGGCATATTGCATGAGCCAATGCTTGGTATTCTTTACTAACTCGGGATTCATTCTTCTCATGTTCAATTCCATAGATCTACACCTCTTCGTTTTCTGGGCTCAGTTGTTTACAAGTCCGGTTTCCACACAGAGGTACACCAACGGCTTGTTTCCTGTATTGCGGATACCATGGGAACCACCGGAGCGAATGAGAGCAATGGACCAGGGTTTGACAGGGAAGAGTTTCCCCGATAGGGTCACTTCACCTTCTCCCTCCACAATCAGGTAGAACTGTTCGTTACCTTCATGGGGATGCTCGCCCACAGATCCGCCGACAGGGAGCGTTGTCTTGTGGACATAATGGAAATTGTTGTTTTCCTCCGGATTGCGCGGTCCCACCACAGGCATCTTGGGCTCATCGCCAAACAGTGTGATGTTGGCGATTGTGCCCGCGCCATTCTCGCAGTTTGCGACGTCATAGGCTGGAGCATCCTCGATATTCCTAAACACGAACTTGTCCATGATTCATCTCCTTTCTTTTTTTCAACTATAAGAACTTGGCAGCCAAAGTCATTATCTTTTCCTGACTGCAATCCTGCACATCCATTATTCCGGCATTCTTTCCGTTGCTCATGACAAGGATCCTGTCCGCGACACCCAAAAGTTCCGGCATCTCGGAAGAAACGAAGATCACCGCCTTACCTTCTTTTGCCAACGCGATCATCAATTGGTATATCTCAAATTTGGCACCGACATCGATGCCACGTGTGGGTTCGTCAAGCAATAGGATGCGCGGTTGGTTGAGCAGACATCTGCCAAGAAGAACCTTCTGCTGATTTCCACCTGAGAGGGTACTTATGAGTGTTTTCAGTGTCGGTGTCTTGATCCTCATTGCATCAACCGCCCAGCGGGTGTTCTTCTCCACCTTCTTCAGGGAAATGAATCCCGCCTTGGTACGATTCTTTTCCATACTGGAGGATACGGTGTTCCACCGGATATCCATCATGGGAAAGATTCCCGTTTCACGGCGCTCCTCGGTCACCATCGCAATTCCTGAATATTTTGCATTCCTGTTCGATTTCAAGACATCTTTTCCATGTACATAAACGGCACCATCCGAAACTGTCCTGAGACCAAAGATACATTCGAGCAGCTCGGTCCGTCCTGCCCCCACCAGTCCTCCTATCCCCAGAATCTCTCCAGCGCGAACCTCGAAGGAAATGTCTTGGAGTCTGGGACTGTACACCGAACTGAGATGCTCGATCTTGAGGATCGTTTCACCGATTTCCTTGTTCTTGGGGGGAAACCTGTTGCCCAATTCGCGATTTACCATGAGCTTGATGAGTGTGTTCGAATCGATATCTTCGATATTCTCTGTGGCAACCCATTGTCCATCCCGAAGGACGGTGACCCTGTCCGAGATATCCATGACTTCTTCAATCTTGTGGGAAATGTAGATGATGCCGCAACCTTCCTGTTTCAGCTGCCGTATGATCTTGAACAGACCCACGGTCTCCTTCTCGGTCAAGGAAGAGGTAGGCTCGTCGAGAACGATGATTTTCGCATTGTAAGAAACCGCTTTCACGATATCGGCCATCTGCTTGGTGGATACCGACAAATGGTTGACCTGTGCCCGCGGATCGATGTTCATATTGAAAAGATCGATGATTTGAAGCGTGTCCTTGTACATCTTCTTGTCATCGATCAGCAAACCCTTGCGGGGATATCTTCCTAACCAAATGTTATCCATGACATTGCGATGCGGAACTTGTTCCAGTTCCTGCTGCACCATCGCAATACCGATGTCGAGTGCTTGCCGGGGATTGTCGATTACGACAGGGTTCCCATTCATGAATATCTCGCCTTGATCCATCTTGTAGATCCCAAAAAGGCATTTCATCAGCGTGGATTTTCCAGCACCGTTCTCACCCATCAGGGCAAGAACTTCACCGGGCTTCACGTTGACCTGTACGTCTTTAAGCGCCTGTACACCAGGGAATCTCTTGGAGACATTTTTCATTTCAAGCAAGTATTCTCCAGAATTCATCATGCATGCACTCCCCTTATTACATTTAGAATGTGGCGAGGAAAGCGACCCTCGCCACATTCAGCTACTTGAGTCTCTATAGGTAGTCTACTTTGCCAGCTTGTAGCCCGCAATTGCTTCATCAACATTCTCAACGGTAATTTTCTTCTCAGGAATCTTGACAATCTTACCCTTCATAGTCCACTCGAGGCCTTCATCGGCAGCTTTGCCGTTCGCGACATTCATGCTGATTTCGATAACAGCACGTGCCGTATCATAGGTGCTGGTGAGAATCGACCCAAGCATGACACCAGACTTGATGAGCTCCGAAGTCTCAGGCAATGCATTGACACCAATGACAGGAACGGCTTTCTTGTCTGTGATAAGACCGTTTGCCCTCAATGCCTCAACCGCACCCAGTGCCATGGCATCGTTGCTACAGACGACCATCTCGATCTTGTCTCCAAACTTGCCGATCCACGAGTTCATAACCTCAACTGCCATTGCCGTATTCCAGTTGGCCGGTTGTGTAGCCAGTTGTTGTGCCGCAATTCCAGAATCCTTGACGCCTGCATAGAAACCATTGGCCCGGTCGGTGGCATCGCTATGCCCAGGGGCGCCGGTCATGAGAACGTACTGGAGAACTCCGTCACCATTCGTATCGAACTTTGCGGAATCCTTTTTCCATGCGTCTCCAACCATTTCTCCTTCAAGTTGACCTTGATACAGGGCATCGAGACCTACATACCACGCCTTATCATAGCTGTTGAGTACTTCCATGGTAGGCATCCGATTGAAGAAGACGATGGGAATGTCAGCCGCCTTGGCCTTGGCAACAATAGTCTCACCGGCTGAAGTATCGACCGGGTTGACTGCGAGAACATCGACACCCTTGTTGATCATCGTATCGATACGCTCGGTCTGTGTCGCCTGATCGTTCTCGCCATTGACCATCATGAACTCAAGACCGGGATACTGTTCCCCCATGTAATAATTGACGCCGTTACGGATGTAACCCACGAATGTATTGGTATAGTCAAAAATCGTGAAACCAATATAGGGCCCTTCCTTGGCCGCGCCCTTCTCCGTTGAACCGGCCGCCCCTACAAAACTCAGAACCATTACCAATACCAGTAAAAACACCGAGATCCTTTTCATTATCTTCCTCCTGATAAATTGAATTGTTCTACAACTTATGCACTTTCCCCAATTCTTGCCATAAAATAAGCAAAATCAACTAGTCGCACTTGTAGAACAATTTATGTCTACCACATTGAAACATACATACATTTAGCTGTCAACAATTATTTTTATCGCATTATTTGCCGTTTTTTCTTGACGGGTTATCCAAATTGATCATAATATGGTCGCAAGTTGTAGTACAACTAAAGCACTTGTTACTTGTAGAACAACCTTTGACAAAAGAGATAAAATTATGAAAAGTATGAGTAAATTTGCTTCCCCAACCTTTCTTTTCCGCGATATTTGCCACTCCCAGCTCGGACATATAATGAAGCGTCTCGCGGATATCGGGTTCGATGGTCTGGAACTGTATGGCATGTTTGGGTTGGACAGCGACACAATCCTCGGCTTCTGCAAGGAGAGCAATCTCGAGATTACGTGCGACCATATCCATTACGAAGAGTTTTCACAGGACACGGTGAATGTTGTCGCCCGTCGTACGGCCTTGGGTGTGAAGTATCTGACCATCGACAACATTCCGCCACACCTTCTCCCCGGAACCCAGTCCTTTCCACAGGCAATCAACGAAATTGAACGGATATCCCGTGTATGCAAGGAGCATGGCGTACAACTGTTGTACCACAACCACGGATACGATCTCATGACCAAGGTAAATGGTGTGCCTATCCTGGATATCATCCTTGACAGTACGGATCCCGAACTTCTGAAATTCCAGCCCGACCTCGGTTGGATTGCCCTTGGTGGCGGAGACCCCTCCCGATACCTCGACAAATATGCATCCCGGTGCCCGATCATCCATTTGAAGGATTACTTTGCAGCAGCCCCAATCTTGCTGGAATCCCCATTTCCCCTTGGGAACAATCGGGGCGGACAGGAGTACAATTTCTTCGAGTTCAGACCTTCAGGGTACGGAATCATGAACTATCCTGCCATCATGCCCAAGATCCTGGCATGCAATCCGCGATGGATAACCACTGACCACGACCTGTCCTACGAACGGGACACCTATGACGATATGAAGAGGGGACTGGACTATACAAAGTACCTCGTCTCGCTCCATTGCGAGCGGGAACAGGAAACGTAGGGAGACGAATCGCAATCGCTCATGCTGAACGAATAGATAATTGTGGGAAAGGTGGGGAATCACTACGAAAACGATCCCCTGTGGAATTTGCGTTGTATCTATACGTGATATGCCTTGTCAAGTTCACCCAACATCTGGTAGACAGCCTCATAGGTCTCGCACACATCCTGGGGCACGTTATAATCGTGTGTGACAGCGCGCAACTTGGCGAACTCCTCAAGGAGCCCAGGTTTGTCCGTACCCGCAGTTCGAATTTTCCCGACAAGCCTATCGAACACCGCACGGACTTCATGAAATTCGGGATGGTTGTCCCCATGAACCCGAACCACGATTGGGACATATTGCTCCAAGGTATCGAGATACTTCCCCTGCACCTGATTGAATGTTACGTATTCCGACATGATTTCTCCTTCTTTCCACTGAATCTGCTCGTACTGTAGCATTGGTGGAGAAAAGAAAATTTGACCTGCATCAATTTTAGGACAAGTTTGGAAATATTTTTCCCGCAGCTTCCCTGCCGTTTCATCCGCGGTTGGCGAACTCCCCTAAATGTCCGGTGAAGACACGCACGATGTTCGGATCGAAATGGGTGTCGGCACACTGGCGCAACTCCTCGACAGCTTCCTGGATATCCATCGGTTGCTTGTACGACCGCGTGCTGGTCATGGCATCGAAAGCATCCGCCACAGCTATTATCCTCGCTTGCAGGGAAATCGATTCGCCCGAAATACCCCGCGGATACCCCTTGCCGTCCCACCGCTCGTGATGCTCCAAAATCGCAGCGGAGATATCGATGAATTCATTCGAAGCCGCCAGAATGCGGAATCCGGTCTCCGGGTGCCGCCGTATCTCCTCCCACTCCTTGTCAGAGAGTTTCCCCGGCTTGTTGAGAATACTTTCAGGAATTCCGATCTTTCCGATATCATGCATCAGCCCCGCGATACGCATTCGCTGGATCTCCAACGTCGACATGCGCAATTGCTCCGCAATGTACTCACACAAGTCGCTCACCCGCTTGGAGTGTTCCGATTCCCGGTCGCTCTTGGCGAACAGCGAGTTGATCACGAGTCCAATCGTCTTGTTCTTCGCACTGGAACTTGCATAGAGCTTGTTCCGGTACATCATATCCTCAGCCAATTTGAAGATAGCCCTAAAGTCGTCTTCCATGCTCGTGCGGGTTTCGTATCCAAAAGCCAAAGACAATTCGATAGATGCGATCTCTTCATCCCTCGCTGCCGTCTCAATCGCCTTCAGACGTATTTCCGTCTCAGTACGGGTGGTATTGGGAAGGATCATGACAAACTCGTCACCTCCGTACCGTGCGAGAATATCCCCTTCATTGCAATAGGATTGCAACAGATCTGCCGCCTTGAGCAATACATGGTCCCCTTCGGCATGCCCAAACGAGTCGTTGATTAGTTTCAACCCATTCGTATCGGCGATAATAAGCGATACCGGCAAGAACTGTGGATCATCGAGACGCTTGAGTTGCTTTTCCAGAAAACCCCTGTTGTACAAACCGGTAAGGAAATCGTGCGTATGTTGGTATTCCAAACGTTCCTCTGCAAGCTTGCGTTCGGTGAGGTCTTGGGCAAGAACGGCAATATCGCCAGCCATGGGAACCACCACCAAACGGAGCCACATCGATCTGAGCATACCCTCACCTTCGACCCCCACTTCAAGAGTCTGACCCACACCCGATTGTGCCACCTGTTGGTACGCTTGGAAGATTTTGGTGTTCCTATGACTAGGGAACAGGTCCAACAACCGCTTGCCGACCACTACTTCGGGATCGGTACCATTCACGTGTGCAATCGCGGAGTTCTCGTAGACCCAGGTGAAATCGACAATATTGTCTTGCATATCCCGTACCGGCTTCAGGATAGTGAACCCGTCGGGGGATATGTCCTGCGCAATCCTGAACCGCTCAAGGCTTTCCCGCAAGGCGATCTGGCTATTCTTCAAGGCATCGTTCAATTCAATCTGTTCAATTTTCTGAAAAGTCATCTCGCTGATCAGCTGGGTCATGTTCAGCAGGAAATCCATCACGGTCCTGACTTTTTCCTGTGCGACCACCGGGACTTCCCCAAGCGCTTCAATGTAGGCGTGCTGCTCGAATCCATAGTGCGCTGCCTGAGCCTTGAAGAATTGAATGTCTGGTTTTTCGAAGAAGAATTGTCCGGAGAACAGGTTGGCGACATGTTCTCCTTGAATGACAATCGGTACCGCGACATCGACCAGGCCATTCATGCAGGTATAGAAATGGTACGTTTCACCCCCGTGCAACTTATGGGACAACACCGTGTCGCTTTGGTTGCAACGTTCGCTGGTCTCGGGGTTGACCCGGTGGAACTGTGTACAAATCCGCCTCCAACCCGATTTCGACAGGATATTCCCATCAAGATCCAAAATGGCCGTCACGAAACCTGTCGACTGGTTGAATCCTTCGAGCAATGCATTCACCCGCTCGAAATCAAGATGCTCCAGACCGTTGTGCTTCATATCGGTATACCTCACAATTCAGAATGGCACAGTCCAGCATTCTGTGCCAGCATTAAATTGTTCCCAAGCTGGGAGTGGATTGAGCAACGGGCAAAGAAATGAAATTTGTGTGTAGAACCTTCCAGTCCCTAGAACGCGTTATCCATGGAAGTAAGTCGACATGTGGACTTACTTCCAATTAGGGCCATGGATGCACATGTAAAAGGCAACGTATCTGGCATGAAGAAGCTGACCACCAGCCACTCCGAGCGGAGTGACCGGATCTCGGCTTGTCCATCACCTCAGCGCAAAACCTACTGCGCCCTCGACATCATATCGTGCAGACCGCCACCATTCTCCACGTTGATGAACCCCTGTTGCTTGAGGAGCCGTAGCCCATAGCTCGAGCGGGCTCCGGAGGCACAATACACTATGATCTTGCGATCCTTGTCCTCAACTGTCTGGGCCCACTGCACGAGGTTGTCCAGCCCCACATTGATGGCGCCGGGAAAGGAACCCATGGAGAATTCCATCGGAGTACGTACATCCAGGATAATCGGCCCATCGGATACCAATGCGTCGGTGTCATCCACAGCTTCTTCGGATGCTTGTGGTACACCTCTCTCGCCCATATCGTCCACGGACTTGTGCTCAACCGGAAACAGGCTGACGCTCAGGTGTCGGTAGCCGATCGCACGGGCATACCGTTCGACACTGATATACCCACCGCTCACATTGTACACCTGGTCGAAACCAGAGCCCTTGAGCATCCTCAGCACCACGTGCCCCTTCTGTCCATCATCGCTGATCAGGAGAATCGCATGGCCCTTGCGAATACGGTCCAGATTGTCCCGGATAACATTCTGACTCAAGTTGTTGGTGTTGCGTATGTTGGCCTTCGAGAAGCTGATCGGGTCACGCAAGTCGATCACAATCGGTTCATGCTCGATCACGAACTGCTCCAAATCCTGTGCCAGCACGGACGGACTGAATCCGTTTGCGTGGTTCGCCGCAGTGAAGGCAGCCATATTCACCGGCCCGTTGGGGGAGTTGAATGGCGGAGCGTAGGCGAGGTCGAGCTCTTGCAGGTCATCCAGTGTCAATCCACCCGCAATGGCCGTCGCGATCACATCGAGACGCTTGTCGATCCCCACACGGCCGGCGGCCTGGGCACCAAGGACCTTTCCGGTCGCACGATCCCAAACGAGCATCAGACTCACCTTTTGGGACCCGGGATAATAGGCGGTATGGCTGCTCTTGTGGACCACAACGGCATCGGCATCGTACCCGGCATCCTTCGCCGCCTTCAGTCCCATGCCTGTGGACCCGGCGACAGCCTCGAACACCTTGACAATCGAAGTTCCCGAGACACCCTTGTATGTGCGCGAACCACCTAGGGCATTCTCTCCCACGATCCGTCCCTGACGGTTGGCAGGACCCGCCAGTGGCATGCGTACCTGTTTGCCATGGATCGAATGGGCAATCTCGACCATATCGCCGGCAGCCCAGATCGAGGGGTCGCTGGTAAGCATCGAAGCATCGACCAGCAATCCGCCCGACTGCCCGATCTCCAGACCAGCATCCTTGGCCAACTGCAAGGTGGGGCGCACTCCAACCGAAAGGAGCACAAAATCGGCATCGACCGTAGATCCATCGCCCAAGAGAACCCGAGTATCCTCGATCGCTTGCAGAGACTTGCCCAATTTCAACTCCACACCATAGTCCAGCAGTTCCTTGGTGATGAAACCAGCGAACTCACCCTCAAGGTTCGGCATCACCTGGGGAGCCATCTCTACAAGCGTCACCGCCATACCGCGTTTTGCCAATGCCTCGACCATCTCGAGACCGATGAATCCACCACCCACCACAACCGCACGCTTGGGATCTTTTTCCTTGATATAGGCATCTATGGCATCCATGTCTTCGAGAGTCCACAGTTGGAATACATGTTTCTTCTCGACTCCGGGAAGCGGCGGTACCACCGGTTTGCCTCCTTGGGCCAAGATCAGCGAATCGTAGGAAAATTCCTGCTCTTCGCCACTTTGGGTATTGCGTGCCTTCACCTTCTTGCCCGTGCGATCGATTGCGATCGCCTGTGTGTGGGTATGGACCTTGACGCGATACTGGTCGTCGAAGGTCTGCTCACTTGCCAAGATCAAGGAGGATCGGTATTCGATATCGCCTCCAATGTAGTACGGGAGGCCACAATTGGCAAACGAAACATCCGCCCCTGCCTCCAGCAACGTGATATTCACCTCATTGTCCAATCGACGGGCCCTGGCAGCTGCAGTCGCTCCCGCCGCAACGCCACCTATTATCAAAAGATCTTTCATCCTATGCTCCTCTGGTATGTATAACCGAATATATGAACCAAAAATTTTCAGGGTCAAGCAAGCAACAGGACCGTACACAGCCACAACTTGTTGCCCTTTTCTCCTGAACTACAGACAACTGCCGGTAACAGCAGGAGTTCGATGTTGTAATGGTACTAAAAACATCCTGTTCTGGCTGTGATTAAGTCACACATGGTCCGTACCTGTGTCCCCGTCCGAAACGTCGGGCTATCCGGCATGCACAGAATCTCCCAAAAACGCTCCGGGAGCTCCACTCCTTTTGACTTTTCCCTGATAAATCGATAATATGACAGATCATGGATGAAGATTCCTCGTTACTTGAAATCACTATAGATAAAAAGAATTATCTCAGGTTGTATGCCTATACCTACCACGAGGAGCTTCGACTCACGGTTTCACTCGAGACCGATGATTCTGTCATTTCCAGCGAGCACCTGAAGCCTGCGTTCTGTCCGTTCACAGGGAAGAAGATCTCTTCGGACAGCGAGGATATGCACCGGCTGGCAAAGGGAATCTCCTTGAAGCAGAGCAATGGCAAAATGCTTGAGCATTGTTGTTTCATCGAAGGCAAGACCATCCATCTGCATACACCGGAGAGGCAACTGCACTACCAGCTGGCCTTCGATCCCTTGACCGGCATCGGTGCCAAGCGATCGAAATCATGATTGACAATCTCGTGATCAGGCACTGTGATCGCAAGGACCTTGCAACGCTCCGGGCACTCGGTGTGAAGACCTTCACCGAGACCTTCCTTTCCGACAACACCCCCGATGATATCGCAACCTATGTGAACGAACACTTCAGCATCCGACAGCTCGAACAGGAATTGGACGATCCCTTCTCGATGTTCCTCCTGGTCGGGTACCTCGGTATTCCTGTCGCATACATGAAACTCAATTTCGAACAAGCCCAGACAGAACGGGACCACCCCGGCTCGTTGGAGATCCAGCGGATCTACGTCTTGCAGGAATACAAGGGAATGCGCATTGGCAAGCGCCTCATCGACAAGGCCAGAGAGATAGCGAACCGGGAACACCTGGACTATATCTGGTTGGGAGTTTGGGAACACAATAGTCGGGCAATCGCCTTCTACGAGAAGCAAGGATTCAAGAAATTCGCCACCCACAGCTTCAATCTGGGCAACGATGTACAGCAGGATCATATCATGCGGATGGACCTGTGAGCGAAAAGCAACATCGAGGTGCGACCCTATTCGGCTTCCCTGCTTGACCGCTTCACCGTAATATCGAGATCCCTTTCCAAAGCCAACTGCTGTAAGAGTTCCTTGAGTTGTGCCGCACGTTTCGGCCCCGCAAGCGTAATGCGGATGCGTAGGGTGAATAGCGGCGAACCGGTAAAGGGAGCCGGAGTCGTATCCGTCTCCAGTTCCTCGACCCCGATACGTTCCCGAGCCAACAAGGATGTCACCGCATGCACAATTCCAGGAGAATCGATGGATACCGTCTCGATTTCATACGGCACCCCTCCACGGATTGCCTGCGGTTCCTTGGTGGGAATCACATCGACGGAGAAATCCTTGAGCGCACCTCGGGAGAAATCGTGTTCGACCAGCGTCCGGATCGCCGTATCGGTACCCGATACCAGCATCATCACCGCGAATTCTCCACCCAACACGGACATCTTGCTCTCTTCGATATTGCAGGAGGCTTGCTCCACCACCGCAGAGACATCGTCGACCACACCGATCCGATCCGTACCGATCGCCCGAACAACAGCAAATGCACTACCCATGGCCATACCTCCCGAACCCATGATCCATACCAGCCATTGTAGGAAGGGATACGGGAAAAAGCAACAACATGTCTATCCGTTGCCTATCCTTCCGTATCAACACCCGATCGGCGCGATAGCCAACCGGGTGCTTTCGCTATCGGATACAAGGTATCAATAGTACCGCAGCGAGACGTATACATACGAGAGGAACAAGGCAAGCAATGTCAGGGGAATACCGTATGCCAAGTACCCCTTGAAGCTGAGCGGAATCTTATTCTTTTTGGCGAAACCGAACATGATCACATTGGCCGAAGCCCCCACGAGCGTCCCATTGCCACCGAGACATGAGCCGAGCGCCAGACTCCACCAGATCGGCTGGATCGCATCGACTGAAGTGGACTCTCCGATAATCTTGACAACCGGAATGAACGTCGCGACCAGCGGGATATTGTCGAGGATCCCCGATAGGATTCCCGAACCGAACAGCAGCACCGTACTCGTCTTTTGGAGACTCCCCTTGGTCATACCGGTCATCAACGCGGCCAGCTTGTCGATCACCCCTGTGAATTGCAATACCCCGACCATGATGAACAGCCCGACGAAGAACAGGATCGTATCCCATTCGATCTTTTTCAAGACAACCTCAAGATCCTCTTTGGTCCACAGTACCAAAAAGAATGCACCCGCGAGCGCGAACACACTCGGCTCGATCTCGAGCATCCCATTGAGCAGGAACCCGGTGACCACTGCTCCGATAACAATCAGGGACTTCTTCATGAGTACCGGATTGCTGATCATCATCTTCTCATCCATGGCCATGATACGCTTCCTGTTCAACTCGGACACGACAAGTTGTTTTCTGAACAGGAGAATCAGGATACCCATCGTGATCACCGAGATGATCAGGATAGCCGGAGCTAGATTCACGAGGAAGTCCATGAAGCTCAGACCCGCTGCCGAACCGATCATGATATTCGGCGGATCTCCGATAAGCGTCGCCGTTCCTCCGATATTCGAGGAGAGGATCACGGTTATCACAAAAGGTAGGGCTCCAACCTCCATCTGGGTGGCAAGCAGGAGAGCGATCGGTGAGATCAACAACACCGTGGTCACGTTGTCCAACATCGCCGAGAAGAACGCCGTGATCACAAACAGTACGGCAAGAAATGCGATCGGATCGGCCTTCACCATCTTCGCACTCTTGATCGCAATGTATTCGAACACGCCGCTTTGTTCCGTGATCTTCACGATCATCATCATCCCGATCAGCAGGAAGATGACATTCATGTCTATATGCTCGACAGCATTGTCGAATGGGATGAAGTGGAACATCAAATAGAGACACGCTCCCAGGACAACAGCCACCGCCTTGTTCATCCGTTCCGTGATCAGTAGTGCATAGACAACTACGAACACGATAATTGAAATCATCATATATAGTGTCATTACGGCCTCAACATCTTGTTGATGATCTCGTTGGGATTGATTACCCCGATCATCTCGCCATTCTCGTCCACCACCAGCAAGTGGCGCCGGTTGCCTTTGATCATCATGAAGAAAATTTCCGGATAGGTGATGGAATCCCGAATCAGGTATGAGCGATAATCCCGGAGATAGGACCCGATCTTCAAGTTGGCTTCATTTTTCCAAAAATAGTCGACCGGCTGGAAATCCTTCAGCATGGACAGGTTGTTCAATCTAAACACATATTCCGGAAACCCTGCCTTCAGCAGATCGAGCAAGTCCAAGACCCCACAAATCTTGCCGTCTTTCGCACTGAACACCGGCAGGAAGTAGATATTGTGCCGCTTCATCTGATCCACGGCGACCGAAAGCGTATCGGTATCCTTTGCCCGCGGCCAGTAACGGGCCAGGTCGGCAGCCGTTAGGGGAGCACCCATGGTGGGGCTGGAATCGCTGAGGATATCGAGCACTTCGGCGGGAGTCTGGCAGTTGTCCAATTCTTCGGAACGTTTTCCGATCACCTTTCCGATTCCCTGCAATATCCCGAGATACAAATCCTGGTTCGACCCCGAGGTCAGGATCGAGAATATGTATTTGACCCGGTTGCCATCCTCGAGCACAAGCGGAGCGCCGCACCTGATGAAAATCATCGAGATACCCTTTATCTCCGGACTGTGGTTGTGGGGCAACAACGTGCCGTGGCCAATCCATGTCGAACTCAGCTTTTCCCTCTCCTCAAGCAGCCCGAGTACCGTATTCCGTTCCACTCCCATATCCTTGGAGAATTCGTCGGACAGAAATTCGTGGACCTCCCTGACTGTCTTGAAATCACGATCCAGGAAGATGCTGTCCTCCGACACATACTTACGAAACTGCATACTGGTTCTCCCTTCCCCGTCGGGGCAATCTTTTCAACAATCGGGTGCACGTCATCACTTCGGCCAAAGGTTGGCTATCGTCCATGGACAACAGCTCCGAAACCTTGGCGGCGAAAAGACGCTTCATGCTTTCAGGCACATCCTGGTGCAAGGATACAACCGGATAGCTATCCCTCGCAAGCATTTTCAGTGGTAAGGTCCCCACGGTCGCCAGCAGGTGCTCCAATGCGTCCACATCGATAAAGAGCATATACGGAACAAGGAACTCAAGCACATCTTGCACAGCAACGATGCCATGTGTCGTTCCTTCCCGGTCTGTAAGGCGATAGTATCCGGCAGTCTCGCCATCGTGGACACGATCTAAAAGTGAGGCGATTGTCGCCCCGTCGTCAATTACGGCACCACATAGCCGTATGGTATCAAATGTTGGATTTGAGTCAATCATAATTCTTTTTCCTTTCTATATGTATGGATTTCGGGGTTCTTCCCCCGACCTTCAGCGCCCAGCTTGTCCAATCAGACGGGAGGGGCCTTGTTGAAAGGAATCGCGTGTCGCAGATATGTCGCAGCAAGAGGGATTTCCCGGCAATCGAATCCAAACGACTGCAGGAATTCGGGTGATGCCGAGACAATGGCGGCCAGGATTTCCCTTTGCCCACCGCTTGTCCGCTCTTCCCGTTTCTCTTCCCTCTTCGAATTCTCCTGGATCTGCAGTTCGTAGGAATCGACAGACGAATCATCCGAGATCGAGGAGCTGAAGTTCTTCTCACCTGCACCGCCCAAGTCCCACGGCGAAATGCCGGATACCAACTCCAAGGGTCCTGCCAAGAGGAGCGGCAGGGAGAGTAGCAGTACGAGCAGGGATTTCTTCATAACTGGAGTCTAGGCTGGAATATGGAATTATTCAAGATGGGGCTTCATCCGAACGCCTCTTCCAGCTTGCCGATATCCACCTTCTTCATATCGAGAAAGACCTGGGTCACCCGATCTATCTGCTGTTGCGTGCCATTTTGCATCATCGCTTCCATGGCTACCGGCGATATCTGCCAGGAAACGCCGTATGCATCCTTCAACCATCCGCACTGCTCGGCCTCAGGATCCGCAGAAAGCTTCTCCCAGAAATAATCGATCTCATCCTGATCCTCGCATAGGACCATGAGGGAAATAGCCTCGTTGAATCCGAATTTGTGTGGATACGCACTATCCATTGCGGTAAACCACTGGTTCTCAAGCATGAAGTCGGTGTACATCACCGTACCTTCCTTGTCCGGTTCCATTCCTGCCGGATAGCGTGCCATCAGTCCGCGTCGGGAATTCTTGAACACGGACAGATACAAGTCGGATGCCTCCTCAGCCTTTCCATACGAATCGTTCGTATACATCAACGAAGGCACAATGAACGGACGGTCCTCTCCCTCCGGATCGGTCAGCATCAGTTGCCATGACAACCCGAACCGGTCCTGTATCCACCCGTAATGCTTGCTGAAGGGATATTCCTGCAACGGCATAAGCGCCTCCCCGCCTTGGGACAACTGCTCCCAAAGATGTTCCAGGTTCTCCTTCGCGTGGGCATCCTTCGATGGATCGAAATTCACAAAGAAGGAAATCGAAGGATTCTTCTTGAAAAAGGGACCTCCGTCTATCGCGATGAATGAATATCCCGAAAGATCGAACTCGACTACGTCGAAATCTCCGGATGGCGTATTGTTCAACCTGTAGGTGAATGTGATTTCCGAACCGGGAAATATGGATGTGTAGAATTGTGCTGCCTCTTTCGCTTCCTTGTCGAACCACAGGTGTGGAACGATTTTTTGCGTACTCATATGAACACCTCCCAACCGCCTCTTTTGGCAGTTGCCGTCAGCTCGAATATACTAGCGACGGGTCCATTCGGCAATTTGTGAGATTTGCATTCGATGTTTGACCGCCACAGGAAACATGCGTAGAATCGGTATGGAGACAGGCATGGCAGATCGGATGAGTGTCGAGCAAAGAAGCGCATTGATGGGACGGATTCGGGGCAAGAACACAAAACCCGAAATCGTTGTGAGACGCTATTTGCACCGACGAGGCTTCAGATTCCGGATCCATGATAGGAGGCTCCCCGGTTCTCCCGACATCGTCTTGCCCAAATATCGCACGATTGTGTTTGTCCATGGGTGCTTCTGGCATGGCCACCCCGATTGCGGAATGTACAGGCCACCAAAGACCAACACTGGATTTTGGGAACAGAAGATCGCAAACAACAGAGTCCGGAACGAGAAGAATCAATTGCTGCTCGAACAACGGGGCTGGCGGATACTTGTCGTCTGGGAATGCGAATTGAAGACACGGAGCCTGCGCGAGACGACACTGTCCGGTCTGGCCAACGAGATTTGGGGAATGTGAAATCCGAATCGCACCTTTTCAATTGTGGGTATGATCCTTTACACCTGTATCTGAGACCGAAACCCGGAACATCGCTACAGACCAAGGACAGATTAACGAAAAGAAAGCAGCTTACGGGAAACCAGGACCAGCCATACCGCCCATGGGATAAGGGAAGCCAGGGAAAAGATCATCCCCAGCATTCCTGCCGAGGAGGGAATGAGCATCAGCAATCCAGCCACCAATGACAGGATCGGAATCGCCTTGCCATAGATTCCAGCCTTGCGCATCACAAAAAAATAGACAAACAATATCAGCGTATTGAGCACATAGTAGATATCGAACGCAGTCCCCGAGTAGGTTTCAAACATCCCGATGGCGGCGGATACCAACAGTGCCTGCTGGTCAGGCTGCGTAGCCCGGACGTATTGTCGACCTAAGGAAAGCATCTCGAAAGCGGTATTCGAGGAAAAATATGCGGCTACACCAATGATACCCAAGACTGTCGCAACCAGCATCGCTGAAGGGGATGTATCCTTGAGCGTCATATGGATAGCCAGGTAGATGCAGATCAACAGGACACTATCTACAATATAAAGCAAATCCATGCTCAAGAGGCCGAGGAACCAGTTGTTGCCGAACAATGTGAGCAATGCTACGGGATCGGACGGAGGTGGCCAGATGACAAATACGACAATCTGGACAATCATGAATCCGAACATGGTCAGAGCCCCGACAGCGCCCAAGACGTACAATCCTCGCCAGGTCGGATCCACTATCGGTCTCCCATTACGTGGAGAACCACCTTGTGTCGCATCCATCCTGAAGACCTCCTCTTCCTTGGTTGAAATTTCCGTTGAACCGGTGTGTCATCAGCATACTATCGTGGAAATGTACGGTACACAAGAATTTGTTTCATACATCTTTATACTTCATTTCCTACTTTTTAGAATTGGAGTTCCCGCTATCCTGGAAAGCAACCATCGCTTCGCACATGAAACGTGCCAAGCCGGTCCCATACTTGTCGATATTCTGTGTGAACCGCTGGTCCTCCACATACATGCGACCCAGGTTCGCAAACATGTCGGGTGTATACGTGCCCATGGTATTGAGCAACTCATACCAACGTCCGATCGCCTGTTGGGCAACTGTCGAGGCAGGATCCGTATGCCGTATTGCGGCAAGTTCGGTGAAAAGTGTCTTCATCGAATCGGCCATACCGACCTTTTGTTGTTCATCCATTGAATCGAGCTTTTCATTGGCCGTGTCCACCGCAGTATCTCCCCATCGCAATCTCGCTTCCTTCTCATGGGGGTTGTGTGAAAAATCGAATCCTTGGAATCGTTCCGTGTCTTTCATTGTGTATTCTCCTCTCTCTTCAGATAAGGCAAGGGCAATGGTCGCCAACATCGCATCCATCCTTTGCCGTTTTGCCATGAGCAGTTCGACCTGTTGTTCCAACGCCTTTCGTCGGTTGAAACCAGGATCCGCAAGAATCTTCTTGATTTGGGCCAGCGGGAAATCCAGTTCACGAAGAAAGATCACCTGTTGAAGATCCTTCAGCTGTTCTTTCCGGTATCGGCGATAATCGGAACGGCTATCCCGATCAGGGACCACCAAGCCCAACTCATCGTACCAGCGCAATGTCCTGGAGGTCAGTCCAGTCAACTTCACCACTTCTTGTATGGTCAGTCCAGATTCTTTCATGCTCATAGGGAGAGCTTACACCTTGACGCTACGTCAAGGTCAACAACTTCCCATGATTTTTCAAATGGCACGAAAAGATCATGAACGGGCGGTGCTCCATCTATGGAACAGGTAGGTTTGCATGTATCATGGAGAACGGAGGCCCAGCATGACGAAAACTGGCATTATTCTCATTGTTGTCGGCGTGATCTTTCTTACTATCGGGTTTTTCCTGATGCCGTCCCTCTCGCGCGCCATCATGGAACTGAAAAACATGTCCACGGCGCTTGTTTGGATCGGCTTGGGTGTCGCCTGTTCACATGTCGGACTGTTCATGGTGTTCATCGGCCCGATACACGAAAAGCTCAACAGGATGGAACAACGGCTCGGCAATAGCCCGGTTGCACAATCCGACGTGCAACCACAACCGTCGCCCGACCTGGGCGGACTTATGTGATAGTCCTGAAGGTACCTGGTACGCATTCGCATAATTGCATACAAAATGCCTTTGCAAGTTGAAATAAAAGACATTCAACCCAATCATCTGAATACAATATGGCGAAACTGTATACAAAATTGAAAAATGGTACCTGGTTCGTACTTGGTATCGTTGTTTGTACCTAATACAATTAAGTATTGAGAACTGATTGCTTTATGGTTAGACTGGCAAGTAGGAACGACTCCGACATACCGACAGCGGACCTTTTATATAGGAAGGGAACCATGCTACCACGGGAAGAATGGAGAGATGATCAAAGGAAACGGACCCGGGACATATTGGAACAGGTTGATATCACAGCATTCATGTTCGACCTTTCGGGAATGAACAAAGGATGTCCCATTGAACATCCCGATGGCCGATACGGGTACATTACCCTTCAGGATGCCTTGGCCGAAAATTGGAACATCTTCGATTTCAATACCGACCGGTTGATTGGAAGCTACGATTCCATCGACGCCCTACTGGAACAGGGCTGGACTGTAACAACGGTACCACGTACGTTATGAATGCTTCTTCTCCGAACAAGATACGCACATGAGAGCCTCCGGAACATGTCGCAATCGACCGAAGGGAATTTCCTTTCCACACCGGAGGCAAATCCCATATGTGCCCTTTCGAATCCTTTCCAAAGCGTTCTGCATACGGACCAGATCGGTTCTGTTCAACAAAAACACATGTTCATTGACTGCCTTGGTGCCGGTCGCATCCATGCGGGTGAGACGCCCGAGACTGATACTCGGGGCAATCACTTTCGTTTCATCCTTTAGGTACCCGAGTGACGAATCCAATGCAGTGATCCGATCGAGTAGTAACTGTTCCATTTCCTGCAATTCTTGTTCTGTCAAGGCAAATTATCCTATCTTACGTTTACTGTAGTCGAAGCAAAAGAGCACTAATGATAAATCGTTCAATGCTTGCGGAAATAGTTCCGAACGTAATAGGTGTTTCCATTATAGCAGGAAACCTCGACCAATTGTTCTCGCACCAATTGCTCGACTATGGAATGATCATTACCGTTATGCTCGAGTTAAGTTTGAATTGCATCCTCCCGCATCGGGTGTACCGCAGTGATATTTAGGATATCGTCCCTGGAATTCCCAGTATTGCTGAACGAGTTACCTTCATATCCGATAAGGTATTCAACATCAGGTATCTTTGATGTATAGGTATCGTACGCTCGTGTGAGGGATGTCTTGTCGGCTGCAACCACATCTGTTTCCGCCGGAGGTCTAGTTGGTATCGGCAGGTAAGCACTGTCCGGCTGCAAGGATCCTATGAACTCAGCCAACCGACGCAACTCCGCGATTCCGGTATTGATTCCCTCGACCAGCATTGTCTCGGTCATCAACTTATGTTGGGAGTTTCGACGAAACCTATGGGCAAACTGGCTGATACCCGCAAGAATCTCGTGCTGGTCCAAAGATTTGTGCGGTCTATCAATTTTTCTCCAGACTAGGTCAGAGATTGCATCAACCTGCAACGGAACCCAGTCGGCCTCCAACAATGATTCCTGCACTTCCGCATTCCAAATCAGGGAAGCGTTGGTGATGATGGCTACAGGAAGGGTAAACTCTTTCAAACGATGCACCAGCTCCTTGAGATTGTTGTCTAGCGTAGGTTCTCCATCCGGCACGACCGTTAGATAATCTATAGTCCCATTGCCAGCCTCCAGTTCGGACAACCGCTGTCGTACCGAGGCAACCAGATATTCGGGAGGAAAAAAACTTTGACGCCGTGTGTCATGTACAGAGCCTTGCCCAATTGGCAGTATACACATGAATAGGTGCAGTGTTTGGGGGGAATGTTATTGATACCCAAACTCTGCCCGAGTCTTCTTGATGGGACAGGCCCAAAAATCTCCAACATGGCGAACGCTCCTTTCGAAAACAAAGGAACAATTGGTATCAGAGTCTCATCTTCTTTACGATAACCTCAGCTGCCTTGATCAACGGATACCCTGCCGGTGACCCTGTGAGCAACGGCTGGGTGCCAATCTGCATGGTCAGCAAGGCCTTGACGGTAACCCTATTCTGAATCAAGAATCCAATGGCGTTGGTCAACTCGCCTGTACTGAAGCCACCATACACCTCACCACCGAGTATCATACCGCAATCTGAGGCTACAATCAGTTTGACAGTCTGTTTGTGAGAATGGCTCAAGTTGCCGGGATGCGTATCCATTCCGGTAAAACTTCCACTAATTATCGCGAAATCCTCTTGGATAGCCCGTGCCTCGGTTATACCTGCAGTGCCAAAGGCGTGGTCACCGATAGCAGTTGAATAGATAGCTATCGTACCGGTGAAGGGCTTGCATGGACTCAATGTATACAGATTCATTCCTGCAGTCCTTGCCTCGGCACAAGCTGTCGAGGCCAACATGGTGCGGTCCAGCTTTCTCGTGACGAAATCGCGCTTCTCGGCACAATCTCCTACAGCGACAATATCATTTGAACACGGCAGTACCCGCATATACTCACATGTCCGAATGAATCCGAATTCATTCAACTCGATTTGAGCCTTGGCGGCAACTTCGGTGTTCGGAACATATCCCATGGACAGGACCACTGCATCGGCAGGTATCTTCTTGCCTGAGGAAAGTACGATACCGGCGACTTTTCCATCCTTTCCAGAAATTTCCGCAACACCTTCTCCCACAACGAGGTTGACTCCCCTTTCACGAAGATGCTCTTCCGCAATTTTTCCAAACTCTTCATCGAAGGCTTTACTGAGGATTGTCTTCTCGATTTCAACCAAGGTGACCTCAAAGTCCTTCTTGTTCAATTCATCCGATACTTCGACACCGATGAATCCGGCCCCGATCACAACAATTCGTTTGGTACTGGAAATTTTCTTGATCATGGCATCCAAGTAGACTTTATTCTTTGGAATGGTGAATACATTGTCCAGCTCAGCACCCTTGAGCCATTTTGGACGGGTTGGGATTGATCCAAGAGCCAAAATCAATTTACCGTAGATGAAGACTTCACCCTCTTTCGTGTGGCAAGCATGTTCATCCACCTTGATATCGACAATTTCATCGATAACAATTTCAACACCCACACTTGTCAGCAACTTATCGGACAATATATCCTGATCGGTTCCGTTCAACGTACCGAAAATATATGGAATACCGCAAGGAATCAGAACCTGTTGTTCTTTCCTCACCAACACCACTTCCTTTTCCGGATACGTAGATTTTGTCGTTATTGCCGATTGCAAGCCGGAAGCTCCACCACCAACCACCAACACATCAACCTTTCTCATACCTTACACCCCTTTTTTCTGGATTTGCATGATTACGTTCTACTGATCGCACACCCACAATATCGTTTAGACAGGAATCATTCGTTTGAATTGCATAGTCGACAGGTCTCACGTGCACGGGGCTGGCACTCCCCATACAGGGTCCGATCCACCTCTGTCATGCCAAGCAATGCATTCGCGAGACCTTCCAATACGCCACGCTCAACCTGGTAATGCGTGAAATACCCATGCTTTTCCCCGTTCACGAGTCCGACATCCTTAAGCAATTTCAAATGCTGGGAAACCGCAGCTTCCGAAATGTCTAGTGTCCGGGCCAGTCCTCCGACACAAAAATCCCTTGTAAGCAACATGCCCACAATCTTGAACCGAGTCTGGTCGGATAGTGATTTCATTACCTCATACAACTCGGGAATAGGATCACCTCCATGCAATCTGTTTAAGCTATTACTTAATCAGATTATCATAGGTCAATCGTGCGAACAAGGAAAACCGGTTAAAAAGATAAAACCACGAGAGCAGAACAATGGAATGCCCACTCGAAAAGGCGTGGAGAGGAAAAAAACGAAATCCCATGGGAATCGCGTTAAGCTTTGCCTAGCAAAAAAACCAGAACACGAAGACGCCATGGGACGCAATGCCGGGCATAAGGTACCAGGTACGTAATTGAATATTTGTATATAGAAAGATTAATTATTTTCAATATCAAGCAATATCAAACAGATAATTGGCATAAAGTTGATATTTTGTATTCAAAACCGATAATCGGTACCTGGCACGTTATGGAAACCACTTCTTCGTGTTGTTCGCGATTTTCACCAATGTCAGCATGACGGGAACCTCGACCAGGACCCCGACCACCGTTGCGATCGTCGCACCCGAACTGAGCCCGAACACCGATATGGCGACAGCGACAGCAAGTTCGAAAAAGTTCGAAGCACCGATCATCCCGGCCGGAGCCGCGACATCGTGGGGGAGCTTCCATGCCTTTGCCCAAAGGTAAGCCACAAAGAAGATGAAGAACGTCTGGATAACCAAGGGAATGGCAATCAACACGATATTCAGCGGATTGTCCACAATCGTCTGGCCTTGGAACGAGAATATGATGACAAGGGTGAGCAACAGCCCGATGATCGTGACGTTCCCGAACTTGGGGATGAAGGTGTTCTCGAAGTAATCCAACCCGCGGTTTTTTGTGATGATGACCCGGGAGAACCATCCCGCACCGAGGGGAATCACCACAAACAGGACCACCGAAAGGAAGAGCGTCATCCACGGAATGGTTATACCGCTTATTCCCAACAACAGTCCCACGATCGGCACGAATGCCGCAAGGATTATCAAGTCGTTGGTCGCAACCTGTACCAATGTATAGGCAGGGTTTCCCTTCGTCAGGTGACTCCATACGAACACCATTGCCGTACACGGGGCAGCACCCAAAAGAACGGCACCCGCCAGATATTGTCGCGCCAAATCCCGAGGAAGAATCGACCGGTAAACCACATAGAAGAAGAATATGGCAATCGCATACATGGTGAAGGGCTTGATGAGCCAGTTGGTGACCCACGTGACCACAAGCCCCCTCGGGTTCTGCCCGACCTTCCTGATACTGTGGAAATCCACCTTGAGCATCATGGGGTAGATCATCAACCAAATGAGCATAGCTACCGGAATCGAAACATTCGCGTATTCGAATCGGGAAAGGAATTCGGGGGCTTCCGGAAAAAATACTCCGACGAGCACACCGACACCCATGCACAGCAAGACCCAAAGTGTCAGGTATCTTTCAAAAAACCCTATTCCGTTTGTGGAATTCTTCATTCTATCCATCACACAGCTCCTATTTCGACACCGGATCAAGACGTTTGGCGAACACTCCCCTCAATCGCACGAATCCACGCCCCCACAACAAGAGCTTCGTACCACCGGATTGTTTCCAGGCTTCGATATGCGACCCAGGTACTCGATCAAACCACTGAATTCAGCATGGTTCAACGAATAGTGCATCCATTTGCCTTTTCGTACCGATTCGACGAGATTGCTCGCGGCAAGCATCTTCATGTGGTAGCTCAGTGTCGGTTGGGTTATCTTGAACGACTCCAGGATATCGCAAGCACAGAGGGGCCCGTTCGCCAACAGGCTGATGATATCGAGCCGCGTCTCGTCAGAAAGAGCCTTGATCTTCAACAGATACTGGGAAATCTCGGCGGCGTTCTCATCCATTCGGCATGCTCTCCTTATGATCCGCACCATCCTGGCCATTCCGTTTCTTGGGCCTATCACAGATATCGATACTATCCATTATATTGATATTTTTCAATATGTAAAGGAAACGGAAACGGATAGCCACCCCACGTTGACGGCACTCGCCCGGGACTCAGTTGGTCGCGATCCACTCCTCGACTTTCTTCCCTATGGCATCGCGGATCGGTCGTATTCCAGCAAGCTTCTCTTCGTCGGTTCCCGGTATCGCACTCGGATCGGGGAACCCCCAATGCATGCGTACGTGCTTCCCAGGAAACATGGGACACCGCTCGGCACTGCTCTCGTCACAGACGGTGACCACATAGTCGAACACTTCCTTGCGATCTATGTATTCCTTGGCCGGTTTCGCGTACTGTCCCTCCATGGATATGCCGATCTCGGCCATGGCCTGCACGACCAGGGGATTCAATTTCCCCGCCTCGATCCCACTGCTATGGGTATCGAACCGGTCTGCGGCATAATGCCGGACAAACGCCTCGGCCATCTGGCTCCGTGCCGAATTGTGGATGCATATGAACATGATTCTTGTCTTCTTCATGATTGGTAATTCCTTTGCCAAGGTGCAACAACCGCTCGAACAGGCAGATTCCGTCCGTCCCGCATCCCCACCGATATCCGAACCGGCTGGGGAGGGATTGATATTGTTGGCGCAATACATCATGTCGAGGATACACGGCATGGCGAGGGTACAGTTCACCTGGGTCCCATCCCGCTCCATGTCGATGATACCGACACTTTTCAACAACGACAGGTGCTTGGACGCCGCGGACTTGTTCAATCCGAGATTGTCGGCCAATTGGCACACGCACCAGGGGCGCTCGCGCAGCGCCTCCACCATTGCCAGGCGCATGGGATGCCCCAATACCCGCAATAGCCTGGCGGCACTTTCAAATCGTTGCTCGTCATTCCTGTTCATACCTTCAATGTTGCAAAAAGTGGAAACTTTGTCAACCTTTTGTATTGACACGCATCCTACAGTTTCCAATAATGGAAACATAAGGAGAAACACCATGGTAATCCAAATTCTCGGGACAGGTTGTCCAAAATGCAAAGCCCTGGAGGCGAACGCGCGCCAAGCTATAGAAGCCGGTGGCATCGAAGCCACCGTTGAAAAGGTGACCGAAATCGATCGGATCATGGACATGGGTGTCATGATGACCCCAGCCTTGGCTATCGATGGCGTGGTGAAGAGTGCCGGCAAACTGCTCAACAAGGACCAGATCCTTGCTTTTCTGAAGGAAGGCAAATAATGGGGTGCGCCTGTTCTTGTAGTGGCGATTGCACCGTCAATCTCCTGTACGCTTGTTCAGGGGCCGCGAATACCGGTTTGCTCGCCGACCAGGCAGCCCGAACGTTGGCATCCGATGGGAAAGGTTCCATGACCTGTCTGGCAGCTGTGGGAGCCGATCTCTCGGGCTTTCTCGTACCGGCTCGCAACGCCGACAAGAACATAGTTATCGACGGGTGCAAGGTTGCTTGCGGCGCAAGGATCTTCACGGAAAAGGGATTGCCCTTCGAACATTACATCACCACCGATTTCGGCGTGCTCAAGCGACAGACCCCCATAACCGCCGAGGTGATCGAGACGGTTGCATTGCAGATCGGAAGGATGCTATAGCAATGGCGAACAAAGAGCTCTCCCCCAACAAGAAACTGCTGGTTGTCGCAGGAATCTTCCTGACGGTGTTCTTTATCCCGTTCACCAATGCACGGGTAGCCGGAGCGATCCAGGAAGCCTTCCTGATGCTCTCCGACTATGCGCACGAGCATGTGTTGCTTTGCGTGGTTCCCGCGTTGTTCATCGCCGGGGCAATCGTGGTGTTCCTCAACCAACAGGCGGTCATGAAGTATCTCGGGCCGAAGGCGAACAAGTTCATCGCCTATTCGGTGGCTTCGGTATCGGGAGCGATCCTCGCGGTCTGTTCCTGTACGGTGTTGCCGCTGTTCAAAGGCATCTACAAGAAGGGTGCCGGACTTGGTCCCGCCGTATCGTTCTTGTACTCGGGCCCGGCGATCAATATCCTGGCTATCGTACTCTCCTACAAGGTATTCGGGTGGAAGCTCGGCCTTACCCGCATGGTCGTGTCGATCGTGTTCGCATTCGTCATCGGGCTGATCATGCAGACGATCTTCCGCAAGGAGGATGAGAAGCGCCTCGCAGACGAACGCCTGTTCCAAAACCTGGGAGGTCCCGATGCCCGTTCGCTTGGTCAAATGGTGCTGTTCATGCTGTCCATGATCGGTATCCTGGTGTTCCTCAATTGGGCTCCCTCCAGTGGGGCAAGTTCCGGTTGGGACTTCATCCACCGCTCCAAATATTGGATTACCGGAGCTTTCGGACTGTTGCTCGTCTATGCGCTGGTGCGATGGTTCACCAAGGACGAATTGGTCGAGTGGGGAGGAGCAACACGCGATTTCGCGCTTCAAATCCTTCCCTTGCTCTTCGGTGGTGTCCTGGTGGCCGGCTTCCTGCTGGGAAGACCCGGACATGAGGCGTTGATCCCTTCAGCTTGGGTAGCTTCCCTGGTCGGCGGGAACTCGTTGTTCGCCAACTTCTTCGCTGCGATTAGCGGTGCGTTCATGTACTTCGCCACCCTCACCGAGATCCCGATAGTCCAGGGACTGCTGGGAGCGGGCATGGGACAAGGACCCGCACTTGCCCTGCTGCTCGCGGGACCGAGCCTCTCGCTGCCCTCGATGTTGGTGATCGGCGGAGAGTTGGGATTCAAGAAGACAGCAGCGTATGTTGCGTTGGTGGTCGTCTTCTCAACGGGTGCCGGGGTAATGTACGGGTTGGTGGCTTGACCAGGTCGCGTCAAGCTCCACCGGTACTCGCATACAGGTACACCAGATACGCGATATAGCTGGCCAGCAGCAACAATCCCTCGAAACGGTTTATACGACCCTTGCCGTAGGGGAACCGGTATCCGATCACAAAGAGGGAAACGGTCAGGATTCCCATGACGAACATGTCCCGCACGAATACATCGCGTCCCACATCCATGGGCTGGATAGTCCCGGCCAACCCGACAACGGCCAATGTGTTGAACAGGTTCGATCCCAGGACATTGCCAAGGGCAATATCGTGTTCCCCCTTGCGGGTCGCGGCAATTGCCGAAGCCAGTTCCGGCAGGGACGTACCGATTGCGACAATGGTCAGACCGATGATCAAATCGCTCACACCCAAGGCGCGGGCGATATCGACCGCCCCCCATACCAATAGGCGCGAACTGACGATCAGTACCGCCAAGCCGACCAGCATCCACCAGACAGCTTTCTTGAACGGCATATCTCCCGAGGCGAGCTCCAGGTCCATCTCTTTGCCAAACGTATCGGGTCTCTTCTGCATCCCCTGCCACACACTCCAGCCCATGAGCAGCACAAACAGCACAAGCAACAGGATGGCTTCGGTTCGGGTAATGCGGCCATCGGCAACAAACCAAGCTGATATTCCTGTGACTGCTGTGAGGATCGGCAACTCGTTGCTCAACACCTTCGAATGGACCGTGATGGGACTGATGATCGAGGTGAGCCCCAAGATCAAGGCGATATTGGTGATATTCGAGCCGTAGGCATTGCCAAGTGCGATACCGGGGTTTCCCTGCAATGAGGCTTGGGTCGATACGATCAGTTCCGGCAGAGAGGTTCCGAACCCGACAATCACCATGCCTATCAGCAATGGAGGCATACCGAAATGGCGTGCCGCCGAGGAGGCTCCGTCGACAAAACGGTCGGCACTCCAGACCAACAGCAGGACACCGGCAACGAGGGAGAGGATTGGAAGTATCATAGTTCACCCACTATAGGAAAAGCGCCGGGCAATGTCAAACCGGTGAAGGTCGTTCCGGAACCGTATATATCTTTTGTGTCGGATAGGCGAACTCGATCCCCTTCTCGTTGAACGTCTTGTATATCTTCTGGTAAATCTCCTGCTGCACATCCATATACACCTTGTAGTCGGGGGATGGTACATAGTAGACGGTTTCGAATACCAGCGAGAAGTTGCCGAAAGCCTGGAAATGGGACCGGTCGAACACCACGCCGTCGATGGTTTCCACCGATTCGACGATCGATTCGATCATGGATGGAATTTGCTCGACATGCTCCTGCGCGGTCTGGTAGGTGACATCGATGGTGAACGCCACGCGCCGTTGCTTCATCTGCTTGTAGTTGTGTATCCGTGAGGAGGTAAGGTCGGAATTGGAAATAATCAGCAATTCGCCGCTGAGAACCCGGATCCTGCTGGACTTGATGCCGATTTTCTCCACGACACCCAACTTGTCGCCGAATACAATGAAATCACCCAAGGCGAACGGCTTGTCCAAGAATATCACGAAGTAGCTGAACAGGTCGCCCAAAATACCCTGGGCTGCGATCGCAACGGCAATACCACCTACCCCAAGGCCAGCGATGGCGGTGGTGACATTGAATCCGAGATTTGCCAGCAGAAACACGAATCCGACGATCCACAGTATGAATTTCAAGAGGGAGAGCAACGGTTTCAGGTTCTTCTCCTGTTCGTGGTTCGCATACTCCTTCTCGAAGTGGCGGGAAAAAGCCAACTCTATACCCTTGTTGACGGATCGGACGATGATGATGGTCATGAGGATGGCGAAACTCGCCCGGACGGTCGATCGGATACGCTCGTCGAAAGCAACCATCTCGACACCGATCGACATGATGCCGAGGAACAGCAGGGGAAGTGCGATGCGTTGGAAGAACCTGAGCACGGGAAGCGATCGGATTCTCTCCTTGGCGTCCATCCCGGCACTCTTCTCCTCAAGGTTCTTGATCCGCTTCTTCAATATGGCATTCGCGATCAACAATACGACAAGTCCCAAGCCTACTACAAGCAAGGCCTGCAGGTACAATGCACCATTGTCACCAAAGAATTCCTTTATGGTTGTAAATATGTCCATGTCCCTAGGATACTGGAAATTTTCGCCGATGACAAACGAATTGCCCCGGACAACGATGTATTATAGAATTGGGGACAGCGACAAGGAGGGGGCACACGATGGAGGCTCGGATACATATCACTTCAGAGGTCGGCAAGCTCAACGATGTGCTGTTGCATCGTCCCGGACGCGAGTTGGAATCGTTGACGCCGCAGTATCTCGATTTCATGCTCTTCGAGGATATTCCCTACCTTGCGCAGATGCAGCACGAGCACGACCAGTTCGCCAGACTGTTGGAGGCGCAGGGATGCCGGGTACATTACGTCGAGGCGTTGCTCGAAGAAATTTTGGGTGATGCCGTGCTGAGGGATACCGCGGTCACCCATATCGTCGAATCGTCGAAACTGTTCTCCCAACCGCTCAAGCACGTTATCACAGAATATCTTCTGGAGTCGTCGCCGAAACAGTTGGCAGCCTATTGCGTGGGAGGGTTGTTGAAATCCGAGGTGGATGGCAAGGTGCAGCACAAGACGCTCTCCTACTTCATACGGGATACGTACCCCTACTATATCTCTCCACTTCCCAACCTCTATTTCACCCGTGATCCGGCGACCGTGGTGGGAGACGGAGTCTCGATCAATGTCATGAAGACCGAGGCCCGGCGCAGGGAAAATTGGCTGATGTCGTTGCTTGCGGACAACCATCCCCTGTTCGCCTCGACCCGGACACATCGCGATTACACCATGGGAAGCAGCATCGAGGGCGGAGATATCCTGGTCCTCGACGATTCGTGCGCCCTTGTCGGCAGCAGTGCCAGGACCGATGTGTGGGCAATAGAGGCCTTCGCGAAGCGGATGCTGGCGCCACTCGAACACGGCGGAGAGGGGTTGCGGGAAATTCTGGTTGTCCAGATTCCCTATACCCGGGCCTTCATGCATCTGGATACGGTCTTCACCATGGTCGACCGGGACAAGTTCTGCATCTACAGCGGCATAAAATCGTCGCTTCGCGTGTTCAGCATGGTCATGGGCCATGGCGACTCGCTGGAGATTTCGGAAGAACGCGGCTTGAAACAGGCATTGAAACGGGTTTTGGGGTTGCCAGCCCTGGAATTGATACAGAGCGGCGGGAAGGATCCGATCGCCTCCGCACGCGAACAATGGAACGACAGCACGAATACGCTCGCCGTCGCCCCAGGTACCGTGATCACCTACCGCAGGAATGTGGTTTCGAACGAAACGCTGGAGCGGCACGGTATCACCGTGCTGCCGATCAGCGGCTCCGAACTGGTGCGGGGACGCGGGGGCCCCCGGTGTATGAGCATGCCGCTCAATCGCGACGACCTGTAGCGTGGGATTCCGATAGGAAGGCATCGACCGATCGGGCACATTCCCGGCCATGGTTGATTGCGCGCACCACCAACGAGGCTCCCGTAACGGCATCCCCAGCGGCGAATATCTTCTCCACGGAGGTCCGGTAGGTCGGATCGACGACGATATTTCCCAGTCGGTCCAGCTCCAGTGAGAAGTCTGTCGCCAAGGGAGATTCGCGATAGGGTACGAATCCCATGCTGAGGAGTACCAGATCGGCAGCGAATACCGTTTCCGAACCACCTCGTTCCGAAAATTTCCGACCTTCCCACTCCAATTCGACACAGTGCAACTTGGAGACCTTGCCAGCGGTCCCTTCAAATCTCTTCGAAAGCAGGCTCCACAGTCGCTTAACCCCTTCCACATGTGAACTCGACGTGCGAAGAATCAGCGGCCACTGCGGCCAAGGGTTCTGTTCGGTACGTTCCTCGGGAGGTTTGGGCAGCAGTTCGATCTGGGTCACCGAGGCACATCCGCGCCTGATCACCGAACCGACACAGTCGGCACCGGTGTCACCACCACCGATCACCACCACATGCTTACCCTTAGGTTCGATCAGTTGGTCGGAGGAAATGTCATCGCCCAACACCAGACGAGTCTGCTGTTGCAGGTATTCCATGGCAAAATGGATGCCTTGCAAGTCCCTTCCCGGTATGTCCAGGTCCCGTGCAAGCGGCGTGCCGGAGGCAATGACCACCGCGTCGAACTTGCTCAGGATATACCGGGCGGACAAGTCGGTCCCGATCTCAACCTGGGTTTCGAAGAACACTCCCTCCTGCTGCATCTGGTCGATCCTGCGGGAGAGGATTTCCTTTTCAAGCTTGAAATTCGGAATGCCGTACATGAGCATTCCGCCGATTCGGTCCGACTTCTCGAAGACCACCACATCGTGGCCGTTGCGGGCCAATTGTTGGGCAGCGGCAAGCCCGGTCGGTCCTGAGCCAATGACGGCGACCCGTTTCCCACTCTTGACCGGTGCCGGCTCCGGTACGATCCACCCCTGCCGCCAACCCATCTCCGCGATCTGCAACTCGATGTGTTGGCAGGACGAGGCCTCGAAATTGACGGCCAAGGTGCACGAAGCTTCGCACAAGGCCGGACAAATACGTCCGGTGATCTCCGGGAAATTGTTCGTCGAATGCAGGATATCCAATGCTTCCTTCCATTGTCCCTGTGCAACGGCTTCGGTATAGTCGGGAACGCGGTTGCCCAGCGGGCAGCCGTACATATGGCAGAAGGGTACCCCGCAATCCATGCACCGCAGTGCCTGGCGTGCGATATCGGATGGGGAAAGCATCCCCTTGACCGGGTCGAAATCCTTGATCCGGGACGCTACTGGCCGGTACGTCGGATCATTTCGTTCTATGGTAAGATAATTGTCCTGTCTAGCCATGGTACACCTCTTCAGTTACCGAAAGGGTCTCGTCGTCCCTGTTCTCGTTCAGCTTCATCCGTTCCAGCACTTTCCGATATTCAATGGGAACGACCTTGACGAATTGCGGGTATTTCGCCTCCCAGTCCTCCAAGATTGTCCTGGCGATCCTGCTGCCGGTCAATTCGGCGTGACGGGTGATGTACCCTTTCAACGTATGCTGGTCCTCCAGATCCCACACCCCCTCCAATTCGACCATGTCGAGGTTGCAGCGGGTATCGAACAACTCCGAGGGGTCGTAGACGTAGGCGATTCCGCCACTCATGCCGGCTGCGAAGTTCTTCCCGGTCACACCCAATACGACAACGGTCCCTCCGGTCATGTACTCGCAGCCATGGTCGCCGATTCCTTCGACAACCGCGGTGGCTCCACTATTGCGGACCGCGAACCGTTCTCCTGCCATACCGCTGATGAATACTTCCCCTGCGGTGGCTCCATACAACACCACATTGCCGCAGATGATATTGCGGTCGGCCCTGAAACGGGCTTGTTCGGGTGGGACGACGACGATACGACCGCCGCTCATGCCTTTGCCGAGATAATCGTTGGACTCGCCTTCGAGCCGCAGCGATATGCCGGGAGCAAGGAAGGCTCCGAGACTTTGACCCGCCGAACCGGTGAGATCGATGCCGATCGTCCCATCAGGCAAACCATCTGGTCCAAACCGTTTCACCAACTCGCCGCTCAGGGCGGCTCCGATCGTACGGTCGGTATTCTTCACCGGCAACGAGATCCGCACGGGTTTCCGGTCGTCCCAGAAGTGTTCCAGCGATTCTTCGATTTTCGCATCGAAGGACGAAGGCGTGACCACCGGCCGCACACCGCCGAAATGCCTGGGTACATGTTCGCCAAGATGGTCCGAGGCGAGCACCTTGTCCATGTGCACATTGAGGGCTTTCACCTTCGTGGTGTTCGGATTGAATTTGAGCATATCCACACGCCCGACCATCTCCTCGACGGTCCTGAAGCCCAACATGGCCATGTATTCGCGTAGCTCAGCGGCAACGAATCTGAGGAAGGTAACGATGAAGTCGGCCTTGCCATGGAACTTCTGCCGAAGCACAGGGTCCTGGGTCGCCACGCCGAAGGGACAGGTGTTCAAGTGGCATTTGCGGACCATCATGCATCCAAGGGTGATCAACAGCGATGTCCCGAATCCGAATTCCTCCGCTCCCAGCAACGCCGCAATCGCCAAATCCCGTCCGGTCTTCAAGTGTCCATCGACCTGCACCACCACCTGGTCGCGCAGTTTGTTGATAATCAGAGCCTGCTGGGTTTCGGCCAATCCGAGTTCCCAGGGCAAGCCCGCATGGCGGATCGCCGTCAACGGCGACGCACCGGTGCCACCGTTCTGTCCCGAAATAAGCACCCGGTCTGCTTTCGCCTTGGCCACGCCCGAGGCTATGGTGCCGACACCCGGTTCGGAGACCAGTTTGACCGATACCTCCGCCTTGGGATTCACCCGGCGCAGATCATGGATAAGTTGGGCTAGGTCCTCGATCGAGTAGATATCGTGGTGGGGTGGCGGTGAAATCAATGTCACCCCGGGTACGGTATGCCGTATCTTGGCGATATATTCGGTAACCTTGTTGCCCGGCAACTGGCCGCCCTCGCCCGGTTTGGCCCCCTGGGCCATCTTGATCTGCAGCTCGTCGGCACTCATGATATATTCGGTCGTCACACCGAAGCGTCCCGAGGCGACCTGTTTGATGCGCGAACGCATCGAATCGCCATTGGCCAATGGATGCGAACGGAGGGGATCCTCCCCGCCTTCGCCGCTGTTGCTCTTCGCACCGATCCGGTTCATGGCGATAGCCACTGTCTCGTGCGCCTCCTTGCTGATCGATCCGATCGACATGGCCGCCGAAACGAACCGCCGTGTGATCTGTTCGACCGGCTCGACCTCTTCGATCGGGATGGGCACGCCTCGATTGAAATCGATCAAACCGCGCAGTTCTCCATTCTTGCGGTACGAGGCGTCCATGCGTGCGGTGAATTCCTTGAATATCGCATAGTCCTGCGCACGGGTCGCCTGTTGTATCAGGCTGATCGACTCCGGAGACCAGTAATGGGGTTCGCTGCCGCGCCGATACCGGTACGAACCGCCCGGACTTCTCAGTTTCGGCGCCGGCGCGTCCGTCGGGTAGGCTTGCTCATAGCGTTGCCGGATGTCCCAGGCCAATTCCTTGAATCCGACACCCCCGATACGGGACACGGTGCCGCGGAAATAGGGAGCTATGATTTCATCGCCCAATCCCACGGCTTCGAATATCTGGGTATTGAAGAAACTGTGCAATGTGGAGATTCCCATCCGACTGAAAGTCTTGAGCAATCCCTTCTTGACGGCATTGACGTAATTGTCGGCCGCGGCTTCAGGTGTGAGGTCTCCCAGCTTCCCCTCCTCGGCGAGTTGCCGAACGGTGGAGAAGGCGATGTAGGGGGAAATCGCGTCGCAACCGAACGCCAGATGCAACGCGTAATGGAACACTTCCCGCACTTCACCGGTTTCGACGACTATGCCGATACCACCCCGCATGTGCCGTTCAAGCATATGCTGATGCAGTCCCGATACGGCAAGCAACGAGGGGACCGGGGCTTTTCCAGGTCCGGTATGCCTGTCGGTGAGGATCATGAGCGAGGCCCCTTGGGCGACGGATGTATCCGCGTCGTGTAGAATCCGGTCCATCGCATCACGCAGGGACTTGCCCGTATCGTCGGGAGTGAAGGTGATGTCGATATCGACCGCCAACAGGTCCTTGTGGGTATTGTTGCGTATGCGAACCATGTCGCGCGAGCTCAGGACCGGGTGGCTCAGTTTCAGGCTCCGGTATTGCCGCTGGTCTATATTCAGGGGATTGCTTTCGTTCTCGATGAAACTCTCCAACGACATCATCAGCTGTTCGCGCAGCGGATCGATCGGAGGGTTGGTGACTTGTGCGAACATCTGCTTGAAATAGGAGAAGAGCAGCTCGCTTTGGTCCGACAGCACCGCCAATCCGGTATCGTTGCCCATGGAACCGATAGCCTCCTGTCCCTGACGGGCCATGGGGGTAATGATGGTCTTCAAATCCTCGTCGGTATAACCGAACACTATCTGCTTCTGCAACAGTTCCTGGGGATCGATGGAGGGGACACCCGAGGGGTTGAAGAGTCCCCGCAGCTCTATCCGACTGTCCTTGACCCACCGCCGGTAGGGGAATTGCCGCGAGAGTTTGGCTTTGATCACGTTGTCCGGAACGATACAGTGCTGGTGGAGATCCACCAGGAACATTTTCCCCGGATGCAGCCGCCCCTTGGTCATGATCTGCTCCACCGGGAGATCCAACACCCCTGTCTCCGATGCCAGGACGATCAGGCCGTCACGGGTCACCGTATAGCGGGCGGGACGCAAGCCGTTGCGGTCCAAGGTCGCGCCGATATACCGACCGTCGGTGAACACCACGGCAGCAGGTCCATCCCATGGCTCCATGACGGGAGAATGGTATTCGTAGAAGGCCCGCTTGTCGGCACTCATCTGGATTTCCGGCGAGTAGGCTTCGGGGATCATCATCATCATGACATGGGGGATGCTTCTTCCCGCCATGGTGAAGAGTTCCAGCACATTGTCGAAAATCGAGGAATCGCTTCCCGTCTCGTCGATGATCGGTGTGATGCTGTTCAGTTCCTCGCCTATCACCGTTGAGGACATGAATCCCTCGCGTGCATATTGCCTGTTGATATTCCCCCGGATGGTGTTGATCTCGCCGTTGTGGGCAAGGTATCTGAATGGTTGGGCCAACCGCCATTGGGGCAAGGTGTTCGTACTGAAGCGCGAGTGGACGATGCTGAAGGAACTGGTGAAGTCGGGATCGGCCAAATCGAGGAAATAGTGCGAGACCTGCTCACCGGTCAGCATCCCCTTGTAGACAACCACCGAGTGGGAGAGGCTGCATACGTAGAACTGGCTCAAATCCCCTTCGAGCTGCATCACCGCCTTCTCGATCTTTCTGCGCAAGATATACAACTTGCGTTGCAAGTCGTCGCCAACCAGCGTCCCATGACGCAAAAACAGCTGTTTGATGGCGGGTTCGGTGTCTGCCGCGAAGGTACCGAGTATGGAGCTGTCCACCGGGACATCGCGCCAGGCGAGCAACGAGAATCCGGCGGAAGCACACGTGCCCTCTATCTCCGTTTGGCACATGGCCGAGAGCGCATCGTCGGCAGGAAGGAAAAACATTCCGACCACATAGGTGCCGGCTGCGGGAAGGGAACGATGGGAAAGGTGCTTCCTGAAGAATGCATCGGGAATCCGAATCATGATCCCGGCACCGTCACCGGTCTTGGCATCGCCACCTACCGCTCCACGGTGCTGCATATTCTCAAGGACCTTCAGGCTATCGGATACGATAGTGTGCCTGGGCTTGCCATCCAGGTGCGCGATGAAGCCGACTCCACAGGCATCGTGTTCGAACTTCGAGTCGTACAACCCGTAGGATCCGGTCCGCATCACGTGATTGCGTATTTCCGCAGTCTTTGTATCCAGAAAGTCATTTTGCATATAGTTCCCATCCATTTTAGCGCATAATATATGCATATTTATACATATATAACCAGTCTTGCCCCAAAGTATCCGAATTCCCCATCGCGTGCAAGCACCTGTTGAATATATTTATATTACTATATAATATATAATTAAATAATTCTATTTATATTTACATCAAATTATATTACTATATTTTGTGTTTTCATGCGTTCCCGATGTAAATCCTGCGGAAAAACCAAACGGAAATTTCGATTTTTCTCCTGTTTCCGAGAGGTGAGACACGGTCGGGACCCCGGCTGGAGGTCCCGTTTTCCAATTGAACCGAGTGTGTATGCCTACAATCGGAACAGCATGTCCTCATACGACGGATATGGCCAGAACGCCTTGTCTGTCATGGTCTCGAGGGCATCCACATGCTCCCTGAGCAATTTCATGGCCGGAACCACATCCTCACGGTAACACCGGGCTTGTACCAACGAATCGCTGCCGCACCCCGAGGCCTTCGCTGCGATAGCCTCCAACTGGCGTATCTCTTCCAGCGTATCGTCGAGCTTCTGTGAGATCCGCGTAGCCAATTCCGAGAGCCGCACCGGTTTGAGGTTGAGCTTCCTCTGCATGTCGAGCGACGCGAGCAATTCCATGAGATAACGGTTCACCGCGGGAACCACCATCCGTTCCGCCATTTCGATCATGACACCCGCTTCGATAGCGATCTGCTTGCTGTACGTCTCCAAATAGATTTCCTGCCGCGAGTGCAGCTCCGCCGGACTGAAAACCTTATGTTTTCCAAAAATCTCCACGTGTGCCGGATCGTTGAGGTGCGACAACGCCTCCACGGTATTCCCCAGGTTCATCAACCCGCGTTTTTCGGCTTCGCCCAACCAGGTGTCCGAATAACCGTTGCCATTGAACACCACCCGCTTGTGCTGTTGGTAGAATTCCCTGATAATAGCCTTCACCTCTTCCATGGTATCGGTAGCGGATTCCAACCTGTCGGCAACTTCGGACAGCACGTCTGCAACAGCCACGTTGAGCATGGTGTTGGGCCCGGCAAGGGACTGCGAGGATCCGACCATGCGGAACTCGAACTTGTTGCCGGTGAACGCGAACGGCGAAGTCCTGTTGCGGTCGGTATCGTCCATGGGGAAGGAGGGAATGGTTGTCGCTCCGATCTCGACCAATCGTCCGTCACGCTTGACCAGGGGCCTGCTCTCGGTGATGCAATCGAGTATTTCGGTGAGCTTCTCGCCGAGGAACATGGAAATTACCGCAGGGGGCGCCTCGTTGGCACCAAGCCTGTGGTCGTTTCCCGAGGTTGCGGCCGACAAGCGCAGCAAGAGCGCATGCTCGTCCACGGCTTTTATCACCGAGGTGAGGAACAACAGGAACTGGGCATTCTCCTCGGGACTGTCGCCAGGGCTGAGCAGGTTCTGTCCGTCGTCGGTCGCGATCGACCAGTTGTTGTGTTTTCCGCTGCCGTTCACACCGGCAAAGGGCTTTTCATGCAGCAACGCGACCATGCCGTGGTGCTGGGCGACATTCTGGATGACCTCCATGAGCAACTGGTTCGTATCGACCGATATGTTGGCGGTATTGTACACCGTCGCGATCTCGAACTGGTTCGGAGCGACCTCCTTGTGTTGCGTCTTGGCCGAGATGCCGAGTTTCCACAATTCGCAGTTCAATTCCTTCATGAATACGGCCACACGCTCCTTGATGGTTCCGAAGTAGTGGTCGTCCATTTCCTGTCCCTTGGCGCTCATGGTACCGAATACGGTCCTACCACATAGCCTGAGGTCCGGCCGCTTGTCGTAAAAGGTCTCGTCTATCAGGAAATACTCCTGCTCCGGCCCCACGTTCGTGTAGACCTGGTTGCAGGTGGTGTTTCCAAAAGCCTTGAGAACGCGCACAGCCTCGCGGTTGATGGCGGCCATCGAACGAAGCAGGGGGACCTTCTTGTCCAGGGCGTCACCCGTGTACGAGACGAAGGCGGTGGGAATGGCAAGTGTCTTCACCCCCCTGAGGTCCTTGATCACAGCCGGCGAGCTGGTATCCCAGGCAGTATATCCACGGGCTTCGAAGGTTGCCCGAAGTCCTCCGTTCGGGAAGGAGGAAGCGTCGGGTTCGCCTTGGATCAACTCCTTGCCTGAAAATTCTAGCAGGATCGAACCATCGGCACAGGGAGATATGAACGCATCATGCTTTTCAGCTGTCAAACCCGTCAGCGGCTGGAACCAGTGGGTGAAGTGCGAGGCTCCCTTGGAGATCGCCCAATCCTTCATGGCGCTCGCCACCACTTCGGCGGTCTGCAAGGTAAGGGGATGATCCCCACGCTGTACGGCTTTGAGCTCCTTGTAGAGCTTTGCGGGCAAACGTTCGCGCATGACCGAATCGCTGAAGCAGTTCTCTCCGTACATGTCTGTAAGCAAGGTCTTTGTGAAATCGATGGAGCTGGACATACTAGGCACTCTCCTGTGTTGGTATAGTTTGTAACTAGCAATATGCATGCCAAGTTTTCTATTTCTTTCCATGCATTAAGTTATAATTGTTATAGCGAAATACAGCCCCAATCATTCCTACAATATTGTAGGAATGATGAGGCGTATTCTACATAAATGTAGGAAATTATCCGATAGCGACGGACCCCGTATCCCGATTCCGAATACGGATGCACTCTTCGATGGGAAGAATGAATATCTTTCCGTCGCCGATAGTATTCGTTCCGGCCCCGACGAGTATCGCATCGACTGTCGCCTCCGCAAACGAGTCGTTCACTGCGATTTCGATCCGGACCTTCTTGAGCAGGTTCACCTCGATATCGACCCCCCGATACGACTCCTTGTACCCCTTCTGCTGCCCGCAGCCCATGGCGTTCGTGACCGAAATCTTGAATATCTCACGTCGATACAATTCCTGTTTGACAGCGTTCAACTTCTCCGGCTGTATATATGCGATTATCAATTTCATACCTTCTGCTCCTTTGCCTACATGTTTGTGAAGATCTGGAAGCCGCTATAGGATTCGGCACTGTGTTCCGAAAGATCTAGTCCGGTCATCTCCTCGTGGGCGCTTACCCGCAGTCCGGCGGTCTTCTTGATCACGAAGAACAACACACCCGTCGTAACGACAACCCAGACACACACGGCCAACGCCCCCAGTGCCTGTATGCTCAACTGCTGTATGCCGCCACCATAGAAAAGTCCCCGCACACTGTCGGTGGCACCGAACAGACCGACCGAGAGCGTTCCCCATACGCCACAAACACCGTGTACACTTATGGCTCCCACCGGGTCGTCGATGTGCAATGTCTTGTCGATAAATTCGACCGAGAAGACTACGAGAATACCTGCGACCAGACCAATGATGATCGCTCCGGTCGGTGTGACCACCGCTGTCGGTGCGGTTATGCCCACCAAACCGGCGAGTGCTCCGTTGAGCGACATGCTCACATCGGGCTTTCCGAACTTGATCCAAGAGATCACCATGGAGGAGATAGCGCCGGCGGAGGCTCCCAGGGTCGTGGTTACTGCGACATTCGCCATGGTGAGGTCGGTGCCGCTGAGCGTGGAACCGGCATTGAATCCGTACCAGCCGAACCAAAGGATGAATACACCGAGACTCGCCAATGGAAGGTTGTGGCCGAGTATGGCTTTTGAGGCCACTTTCTTGCCATTCGAAACATACTTTCCGATCCGGGGACCGAGTGCGAGGGTTCCCATGAGAGCGGCCCAGCCACCGACGGAATGCACGACCGTCGAACCGGCGAAATCATGGAAGCCGAGGGTCGAGAGCCAACCGCCACCCCATATCCAGTGGCCCGAGATGGGATAGATCAGACCGGAGATGATAACACTGTAGATCAGATAGGCAGTGAATTTGGTGCGCTCCGCCATGGCTCCGCTGACAATCGTCGCCGCCGTCGCCGCGAACACGACCTGGAACATCCAGTCCCTGAACAAGGTCGAATCGGCCCCGAGTATGAAAAACTGGGACGAACCGAACAGGCCTTTCACCGAAGTACCGTACATGAGCGCCCAGCCGATTGCCCAAAAGACAAGGGACCCGGCACAAAAATCCATGAGGTTCTTCATGATGATGTTGCCGGCGTTCTTGGCACGGGTCAGCCCAATCTCGACCATTGCGAAACCCGCCTGCATGAAGAAGACCAATGCGGCGGCAAGGAGCAACCATATCATGTCGAGAGATTCCTGGTGCAGCGCGACTGCATCCGAAAGCTCATCCGCAAACAGGGTCCCTGTCGTGCACAACAGCATCACCAAGCCCATCAAGAAAATCCGGTACTTCATATTCGACTCCTACATGAGTGTTTGGCGATTGTTGCATGCATGCAGTGTGCCAAGTTGGAGAATACGACCAACGGACTATCGACGGGGAATGTTACTATTGTATGTGATACATGATTATAGATACGTTCGAATTTGATGGGGGAAGATCGGATATCGACAAATCCACCTACTCGAGGAGATCACCAGGCGATTGCACAAACCTACAATAATGTAACTACCAATCTAATATATTACAAAATTGTAGGTTTTTTGCTCTTGTACCGTTTGGGATCCAGGTTGTATTTCTCGACGCGCAAACCCATGATCCGTTCCGATATACCCAGATTCTGTGCGGCTTTCGCCTGGTTGCCACGCGCATGCTTGAGCGCATCGGCGACCAACTCCTTTTCGAGCGCATCGACTGCCTGCTGCAAGGTGGAGCTGAACTGCGTATTCGAGGATTCGGCCGACTGCAGGCTCGGAGGCAAGTGGTATCCGTGGATCACATCGTCACGACTGAGGATCACCGACCGTTCGATACAGTTCTCCAGTTCGCGCACGTTCCCCGGCCAATGGTACATCATAAGCAAATCGATGGCTGTGCTGGTGATACGTTTTATGCTGCAATGATTCTTCCTGTTGTACTTCTCGATGAAATGGTCGCAAAGCAACAGGATATCCGATTTGCGCTCACGCAATGGAGGAATATGGAGGGGAAAAACATTCAGACGGTAATAGAGGTCTTCCCGGAAAGTGCCCTTGAGTATCTCTTCCTCGAGATTCCGGTTGGTGGCCGCGATGATCCGTACGTTGATCTTGATGGTCTTGGTTCCACCTACCCGCTCGAACTCCTGTTCCTGCACTGCCCGCAGCAACTTCACCTGCATTTGGGGCGAAAGTTCACCGATTTCATCGAGAAAGAGCGTGCCCTGGTCCGCAAGCTCGAACCTACCCTTCCTGAGCATATGTGCTCCCGTGAAGGCTCCCTTCTCATGTCCGAACAATTCGCTCTCTATGATATTCTCGGGAAGAGCCGCACAGTTGACCTTCACGAAGGGCATCCGTGCGCGCATGCTGTTGTCGTGTATCTCCTGTGCCACCAATTCCTTGCCGGTGCCGCTCTCACCGCGTATCATGACAGTCGCATCGCTCTTGCTCACTTGTGCGATAAGATCGAACAACTGCTGCATGACCTGCGATCGGCCGATGATACGTTCAGGAGTATGGCGCTCCTCCAGCTCTTCCTTCAACCGCTGGTTCTCCGCGACCAGGCGTTCCTTCTCCTCCCGCAATTCCTGCCGTATCTTGACCGCCCGGGCAACCATGGAGGCAATGACCGAAAGGAGTTGGAAATAGACATCCAAGTCGGTATCGGGTATGTCGATGAACGAGACATTCAGGGTTCCGAGTGTTTCGTTGTCGCTCCTTATCGGTACGCAGATGAATGATATCCGCTTGTTTTTCTTGATAAGCTCCGTCTCGGCTCCAGTCTTGTTGATATAGCGCCGATCCTTGGAGACATCGGGAATAATGACATGGACCCCCGACTGGACCACACTGCCGGTTATCCCCTCCCCCATACGGTACCGCCCCCGCTTCTTCTGGGCTTCGGTCAACCCATAGGCGGATTCGATCATGATCATCCTGGTGTCCCGGTTCATGAGTGTTATCGCACCACGGACAATCGGGGTATGCTCGGTCAACGAGCCGAGGATAGGATGTAGGATCTCCTTCAAGTCCCTCGTTTCGTCAAGTATCTTGCTGATTTCGTACAGGACTTGAAGTTCATTGGCATGCCTCATCCATCAATCCTACAAAAATGTAGGAATAGTATCAAGTGCCGCACCCATGGTCCCCGATCATACCAATTGCGCTTCCAAAGCCCGCAGGAAGAGACCGACATCGCTCACAATTCCGATAGCCTGGGAACTGCCACGATCAGCCAATTTCGTCACCACAGCGGGGTTGATGTCGACACAGATGGTCTTGACCCAAGCTGGACTCATGTTGCCGGTCCCTATGGAGTGCAGCATGGTCGAAAGCATGATGATCAGATCGGCACCTTCGATTATGTGCGCATATTGGCGTTGTGCCTCCAACATGTCGTTGACCGTCTCGGGAAGCGGTCCGTCATCCCGGATCGAGCCTGCGAGGCAGAAGGGGATTCCCGATTTGACCACCTCGTACATGAGACCTTCCCGGAGCACACCCATTTCGATCGCGGCCTTGATGGAACCGCATCCGTAGATCCGGTTGATAGAACGCATATGATGACTATGCCCATGCTCCGAAACCGTACCGGTTGTCAGGCTGACGCCAAGTGAAGTCCCGAAAAAACGGTACTCCAAGTCGTGTACAGCCACGGCATTCCCACCGAGAAAACCCTGTATGTATCCGTTGCGGACAAGACTGGCCAAGGCATCGACACCCCCGGTATGCACGACCACCGGACCACACACCACCACAATCTTCCCACCCCGTTTCCGAATGTTTCGCATTAATGCGGCGGTCTTCTTCACAGCCGTATCGACACTGCGTTCCGAAGAGACCTCGCCGGTCATGAATCCGAAGCCACCTGTGCGCAGCTCCGATTCCGACCGTTCCACCTCGACGGGAAACACCCTGACCGAATCGCTGGTGCAGACGACATGATCCCCGGCCTTGAGATCGCGAATCTTCCGACAGACGAACCGTCCGGCCTTTGGTTCGCGGACAATAGCAGCATCCATCCGCTGGTCATCCACCGGCATCCATGTCCCATCGACATAGACTTCGGTCCGCTGGTTCGTGCTGGAATAGAAATTCTCCGGTGCATGGCTGTCCTTATCCACCACCTCGAAGAGTGCCGAGGGTACAGCCTTCTCAAACACACCGAACGGTGTGAGCTTGCGCGAAAGTACTTCCAAGCATGCTTCATCGGCACACTTCAATTCTATTTCAACGAGCGATATCTCGTCAGGTGTCTTGCCTACCTTGAACGAGGTGATACGGTAATCCCCTCCATCGCCCAATATGGTATTGAGTATCTTGGAGAGGATCCCCGAGTCGATCAAATGGCCTTCAGCTTGAATCATGCGGGTTTTCATAGCCACATTCTACCCCATCCGAAGGGGCAAAGCTACACTGATTTCGGTTAGCGGCGGATCTTCAGGAGCCGAGCGTTCATCGCGACTATCACAGTCGAAAGGGACATGAGGATAGCTCCGACTTCGGGGGTCAGCACGATTCCAACGTTGTACAGGACGCCTGCCGCAAGCGGTATCGCCAACACATTGTAACCGGTTGCCCACAGGAGGTTCTGGATCATCTTGCGGTAGGTGGCTTTCCCGAAGAGGATCACCGTGACCACATCCATCGGATTGGAATTCACCAGGACAATATCGGCAGTCGAAGCGGCGACATCGGTACCGGAACCTATCGCGATACCGACCTGGGCTTGGGCAAGGGCTGGGGAATCGTTTACTCCGTCACCAACCATGGCAACGAAGGCACCTCTGCCTTGCAATTCCTCGATCTTCTGCTGCTTCTCGTCTGGAAGCACCTCGGCAAAGTAACCGTCCAAACCCAGTTTGCGGGAAACGGACCGTGCGGTCGACCCATTGTCTCCGGTGAGCATCCAGCAGGTGATTCCCATGGATTGCAAGGTGGAGACCGCTTTGCGCGATTCCTCGCGGATGGTATCGGATAGTACGACAGAACCCGCCAATTGCTTGTCGACCAGAACAAATACCCGCGTTAGTTCCTCCTCGTCTTCAGCGGAAGGAACCTCCATTCCCAATTCCCTGAGATACCCGGGACTTGTTATGAGTACATGAGTGCCGTCGACTTGCCCAGAAAACCCTTTCCCTTTGATAGCTTGCGCCTCTTGGACCGCCACCAGTCGCAGGTCTTCCTTCTTGGCATATTCTACTATGCTCTTGCCGATCGGATGTTCGGAGTGGTTTTCAAGCGAGGCTGCCAATTTCAGGATATCCTGTTCGCCATACACGTCCATGTACGATTCTATACCTGTCACCGAGAACGATCCTTCGGTCAGGGTGCCGGTCTTGTCGAAGACCACCGTATCGATCTTCCGCGCCTGTTCGAATGCTGTCCGGTTCCTGATAAGCAGCCCGTTTTGGGCTGACTTGGATGTCGATACGGCAACCACCAGGGGAATGGCGAGACCCAATGCATGGGGGCACGTTATGATCATCACCGTTGCCATCCGGGTAATGGAGAACTGCACGCCGAATCCCGCCAGCATCCACGCACCGAACGTAAGCAGACCGACCGAAATGGCAATGAGTGTCAGGTATCGTGCGGCCTTGTCCGAAAGCTTCTGCGTTCGGGACTTGGCCATTTGCGCTTGGCGAACCATGGAGATGATCTTGGACAGGTAGGTATCCTCACCTATCCCCTCGACGCGGAGAATGAGCGAGGCATCGCCATTGATCGAGCCCCCGATCAGCTTGTCACCGACACCCCGCCTTACCGGCCTGGATTCGCCCGTGAGCATCGATTCGTCGATATGGCTCTCCCCTTCCTCGATATTCCCGTCGGCAGGAATCTTCTCCCCTGGCTTCACCAGAAGCAGATCACCATTGGCCAACTGATCCAACGCGACTTCGACAATGGTGTCGCCCTCTTTCCTGTGGGCCTCGGACGGCATGAGGCGGGCAAGTTTCTCAAGTGCCGCCGAAGCTCCGACGACAGAGGCCATTTCTATCCAATGGCCGGCGAGCATGATAGCGATCAGTGTCGCCAATTCCCAATAGAAGGGCGTGCCCGGAAGTCCGAAGGTCACCGCTGTGCTGTACAGGTATGCGATTCCGATAGCCATGCCGATAAGTGTCATCATACCGGGATTCTTGGATTTGAGCTCATCAGCCATACCGGTCAAGAACGGCCACCCGCCATAGAAGAAGATAGCGGATGCAACCAGGAAAACGACATATCCGTCGCCGGGGAAGCCCCAGGTAACACCAAGCAGGTCCTGGACGAGGGGTGCAAGGACGAGTACGGGTACCGAAAGTACCAATGTCACGTAGAACCGTTTCCTGAAATCACGGATCATCATGCGATGATGGTCGGTGTGGTCGTGCGATTCGTGCGACGTATGAGATTCGTTCGATTTGTGCGAATCGTGATTATGCATATCAGTCATGGGGATCCTCCTTTCTGACGGTTGCCGCTGGGTGGACGTCCGGTTGATCCTTCCTGTTGAGGCTGCAGCAATCGAGTTTCTGGTCGCCGAAGTTCTGGGAATTCGCCTCACCCAACTTCTTGATATAGTTGTTCCAACGGTGTTTTATATTCTCAAATACACGCATATCGGTTCCTCCTGTTACTTGCGGAATCGCGAGATCACTTCCATGACCTCTTCAATCTTCACCTGCTTTTCCTGCGGGTCGTCCTGTTGCATCGCATGGGCGACACACGAATGGAGGTGATGCTCCATGACAATCTCCTCCACACTCTTCAATGCAGATACCACTGCCGAGGATTGGGTGAGGATGTCGATGCAGTACCGGTCCATTTCCACCATTTTCCGCAGACCTTTGACTTGGCCTTCAATCCGGGCAAGTCGCGAGTCGACTGTCTTTCGAGTTTTGCTGTCCATATCGTAAATATACCCCACCGGGGTATATTTGACAAGAGCGACTACACTGGAAGTATCAAAAGACACGAAAGCTTGCGTTATCGGCAAAACCAAGCGATACTGCATATACAATATTAGTAATCATTCCAAATTTAGAATCGCAGCAATCAAACAGGAGGACACTATGGCAAGTAAAAAAGAACAGGACCGGGACGGACGGGACTCGACCACAAAGAAGCCGTTGAGTTCGATCAGTGGCCGACCGATTGCGAACAACGAGAATATCCAGACAGCGGGTCGCCGTGGAGGTGCCATGCTGCAAGACACCTGGTATTTGGAAAAGATGAGCCATTTCGACCGTGAGGTTATTCCCGAACGGCGAATGCATGCGAAGGGCTCGGGGGCTTTCGGTACTTTTACGGTCACCAAGAATATCACCGGTTGGACCAAAGCCTCGATATTCTCCGAAGTCGGCAAACAGACACCCTTGTTCATCCGCTTCTCGACCGTTGCGGGGGAACGGGGCGCCGCCGATGCCGAACGGGACATCCGGGGCTTCGCTATGAAATTCTACACCGACGAGGGAAACTGGGACCTTGTCGGGAACAACACGCCGGTATTCTTTTTCCGCGACCCGATGCTGTTCCCCGACCTTAACCATGCGGTAAAGCGCGACCCACGCACCAATATGCGTTCGGCGCAGAACAACTGGGACTTCTGGTCAATGCTTCCCGAAGCGCTCCACCAGGTGACCATAACCATGGGTGATCGGGGTATTCCCAGAAGCTATCGCCATATGAACGGGTACGGTTCCCATGCCTATTCGTTCATCAATGCCGAGAACAAACTCGTGTGGGTGAAGTTCACCTGCAAGACGGAACAGGGAATCGATTTCCTGACCGATGCCGAAGCCGAAGAAATGGTCGCGAAGGATCGTGAATCCCACCAGAGGGACCTGTTCGAAGCTATCGAGCGTGGGGAGTACCCGCGGTGGCGAATGTACGTCCAGATCATGACAGAAGAGGAAGCCGACAAGCATCCGGACAATCCCTTCGACCTGACGAAAGTCTGGCTCCATTCCGAGTATCCGTTGCACGAAGTGGGATACTTCGAATTGAACAGGAATCCGGACAATTACTTCATGGATGTGGAACAGGCCGCGTTCAATCCCGCGAACAGCGTTCCCGGAATCGGCTACTCTCCCGACCGTATGCTGCAAGGGCGCTTGTTCGCCTATGGCGATGCACAACGCTACCGTCTCGGGGTCAACCATTACCAGATTCCGGTCAACCGAAGCAGAGTGGAGACAAACCACTACCACCGTGACGGAGCGATGCGCGTCGATGGCAACTTCGGTGGAACCGTCCATTACAACCCCAACTCGTATGGTATGTGGAAAGACCAGAATGCGCAGCAGGAACCCCCTCTCGACGGTACGGGACCGGTCGACCACTACGACTTCAGGGAAGATGACGACCACTACTACGAGCAGGTAGGGAACCTCTTCAACCTCATGAAGAAGGATGAACAGCAGCGGTTGTTCGAGAATACCGCCCGAAACATGCAGGGAACCACCTTGGTAATCCAAAAACGCCATATACGCCACTGCTATCTGGCAGACCCTGCATATGGTGAGGGTGTCGCCAAGGCGCTGGGAGTCGATATCAAGGAAGTGGATATGGCCGATACGTACGGGGCCAGGGGCTGAACCGTAGCGAACGGCAGACAGTAACTCAATCTCGCAGGCACCCTATGTTTGGCCAACAAGACTTTCAGTTCGAGAAGATGCGCTGCTCCGCTGTCAATCTCAGTCCACCGGAGTGATTTGTGGTATTTCACCGGAGTGATTTGTGGTTGCAAGTTCTTGCAAAGCTGTCAAACCATCTTGTCCCACATACAGAGAACGGCGTTGGTCGGGAATATCCAACCAACGCCGTGTGATAAGAGTAGAATCCAGCTCAAGTTTAGGGCTGTGTGACAGTAGCCTGGTCAAGTGTTATTGCAGTTTGTGCAAACAATCTGCCGTTCATGGTCGCTCCGGTTTCCAGTGCGATCAACGTCTTGCAGAGCACTATACCTTCAAAGTGAGAAGTTGCACCCATGGTGACAGATCCAGCTACTTGCCAGATAATGTTTTCAGGCAATGCCCCACCAGCGAGAATTACATTCTGGGCACTGGCTATGGTCAAGTTTCCCGAAATTTGGAAAATCCATACCTCGGTCGAATTACCACTGATTGTTACAGCCGAACTGATCGAAACGTCAGTTCCCCACTTGTAAAGTCCAGGAGCAAGTGTCTGACCACCAATTTCTCCAGCACCGAGATTCAATACATCGACACCCACCCTACCCGCGGCAACATCGTATGCTGTTTCCATGTTGGATATTGCAGTAATCAGATTTGTAGGAGTAGGAGAATCCATGTCGGATGCATACAACCGTCCAGTCACCTGGGTCGATGTAGCATATCCCCCGACATCGGTCAGGGAAAATCCAGTCAGGGAACTCTCTGCTTCAGGGCTCAATCCAACATCTCCGGTTATGGCCGAGGCTGAAACTGTCGAGACTCCGGATCTTGCCAGCAGCACATAATCCCCTGCGGCCCCGAGTGCGACAGGATCCGAACCGGTCCCTGTGTTTGCGTTTATCCCGGCATCGCAGCTTATCAGTGCGATCGACAGTAGCAGTATCGAAAATAATGCGATACCGTATCTCTTTGCATTTGTAATCTTGTTCATTGAAATCCTCCCGATTCCTCGTACATGTTCGAAGGAGCTTATAGTTTGGCTCCTATCACGTCACGTCATTGAAGTCGCCTGGGGACTTCTTATGCCTCCTTCCCTCACGCCGAGAGATGCATTCGTACACGTTGCGCTTGAATTTGTATGATTTTTAAAGATGGATTTAGGTGTTGCGAGGGGCACCTCGCACCACCACCACCCAAGGGAACGGATTCATGTCCCCGTTTGTATAACTCGAGAAACCAGAGAGAAGGCTCTGTTGGTATTGCTTTTTCAGATTGATTCGTCTGATTAGATGCGACACATCCAAAATACTGGTGATGCTCGAATTCACCGATATCGGGAAAGTTCATACATTGGTCGAACGACCACCTGCGGAAATTTTCGTACTGTCGATCGCAGCACAAGCCCACTGGCATTCAGACCGAACATCTTTCCCACAGGAGCTTGCCTATGGAAAGACTTCTTCTTGATTCTAACAATACCCCACAAACCCTATATTGTCAATCATTTTTTATCAATAATTATCATTTAAAATTAATAATAATTATTTAATATCATTTACTAATAAATATATTACAATATAGGCTATATTTTAATATTTATTATTAATATCCAATACTTTCCATTGAAATGAAATGGTTTTAGTTAATTTTAATTTGTCTATTGATTATTCAATAGTTTTAGCTGATAATAATTACATGACAAACTTAACAAATCAGGTTTTAACATTGCAGGAATGCTCCGAATATTTGAAGATCGCCGAGTCAACCATTTATGTCCTCGCACGCAAAGGCAAGATTCCTTGCCAGAAGGTCGGCAGGAATTGGCGGTTCCGCAAGGAAGCCCTGGACCGTTGGTTGGAGGGTGAACAAGTCCTCAGATCCAAATGATTGGAAGAATTGTCTTTCATACGCCAACGGCTTCAGCCACTATATGACAACCCTATCCTTGCCTGCTTGTTTTGCCCTGTACAGCGCCGCATCGGCAGATGCCAACAGGATATCCCTTGATGTTCCGTGTTCAGGGGACACCGCCAGCCCCTGGGAAATGCTGCAGGGACCAATTTCCTTACCATTGAACCGTATCATGAGCGTCTTCACGTCGAGACGCAGCTGTTCGGCCAGCTCCTGGATAACTTTCCGTGTAGTCCCGGGAAGGATAATTGCAAACTCGTCGCCACCAAATCGGCACACGATATCCGCCATATGAATACGGTCGAACAGGAAGTTCGCGATTTCCTGCAAGACCAGATCCCCGGCGGCATGTCCAAACCGGTCGTTATAGCTTTTAAAATTATCAATATCGACGAGAATGAGACCGATGGAGTAATTCTTGTGAATCCCCCGGAGGAGCTTGTGTTCAAGCGTCTCGTCGAAATAACGACGGTTGAACAAGCCGGTCAGGTGGTCCCGTATCGAACTTTCCTGCAACAATTTCATCTGGTGTTTGCTGACATAACTGACTACGATACTGAGTGACGAAACAATCAGTACATATGCTAGGAAACTCGGCCAATTGATTACGGTCGAACCCAGGACGTGCATCAATAGAACCACCAGAGCGGCATATTGCACGGCCGCCAGAACTATCGTTATCACCATAGGCAACAGAAGGCTGGAGAGCATCACCGAAATCGTCACATACACAAGGGGGACAAAATCGCTCACGCCAACAACCGGATCAAGCAAGAGTGATCCCCAAACACCAATAACCGCAGCAGCCACTGTACATGCAGCCGCAATATAATACCGACCGAAGCGGTTGAACACGAATGCAATTGATACCAGAGCGATAAGACCAATGATCAGAATGGTGTATGCACTGCGTTCGTGCGTACCCGTGGGGATGACAACCAACACGAGGATCAAAGATCCTGACATCAGGACTATTATGATTAGTTGCAACCATTTTAAGAGATGTTCACGGAAGTCTCCGCGTTCCACCTTCTTCATGTGTCCCTCTCGTATTGTCTCCTTCATCTTTACCATAGGCAGGATTATAGCATGCCACCATAAACAGATGTATAAAATTGTAAACTTCAGGAATCATCGGTAATTCCTAGCCTGGACCAAATGCAGTGGTTTGCCTGGAACCTCGCCTTGAAACATATTGATAATTTTCTATATATGCAGTACATTCTGCACACGGAGCAACCCATGAAACATGACCAGGATGAAATTCGCCATTATATCCGGAAAAAGTATGCCACCATCGCAACATCTGCAAAACCAGAAGGCGGCGGTTGCTGCTCCGGAGGTTGCTCTTGTGGCCAAGGCACACCAAATATCGCCGGGACATCGGCAGTCCTGGGGTATGCCGATACCGACATGGCAGCTATTCCCGAAGGGGCCAACATGGGTCTCGGTTGCGGCAGTCCCCTCGCCTTCGCGTCGGTCAAACCGGGAGATGTCGTACTCGACTTGGGTAGCGGAGGTGGCATCGATTGTTTTGTTGCACGAAAGCTGGTTGGAGAAACCGGATCCGTGATCGGCGTGGACATGACCCCGGAAATGATCGAATTGTCCAGAAAAAATCTCAGAAAGGTAGGATATACGAACATCGACTTCCGGTTGGGCGAGATCGAACACCTGCCGGTCTCCGACGGATCCGTCGATGTGGTCATTTCCAATTGTGTGGTGAACCTCTCCTTGGACAAGCAACAGGTGTTCAACGAAACATATCGCGTCTTGAAATCGGGTGGCCGTCTGGCAATCTCGGATATTGTCGCGACTGCTGAGTTCCCGGATGAGATGCAGGAGGACCTGAAGATGCTCGCAGGATGCGTTGCCGGAGCCGAACACTACCTCGTCATACGGCAAATGCTGGAAAAATCGGGATTTTCCGAGATCCGGTTATGTTCGAAAGATTCCAGCAAGGAGATATTGGACAATTGGGTACCCGATGGCAACCTGGAGGACTTTGTCGCCTCCTACATGATCGAGGCAACCAAGGTCTGACCGGCATCCGTAAATCTAGCCTCGTTTCTTTGCCAAACGCTTCGCTGCCGTATCGGCGGCAAGCTTACCGGTGAGTACCGAAATCGGCAATCCAGAGGGGCTGAACACCCATTGCCCTGCCTGCAACACATCGGGAATCGGTGTGAATATCGATTTTCCGATTTTCCCCATCGAATGCATCACCGGCATGGATTCATTGGTGAACGCCCAACCTGTGATAGCCCCATCGGTATTGCTGGTCACCCGTTCGATTGTAAGGGGAGTCGAAGAAAACCGGTCGATGACGGATGCACCCAATTCGGGGAACACCGTGTCGGAAAGTATAGTGATCATGGCGTCTTCGCAATAGGTCTTGAACTCATCATACCAGTGGGCATCCGCAACATAGCGTGCGATATCGTAATCGAATAGCGTGCTTATGATCAGAGCAGTCTTTCCCTCCGGAGCCATGGTGCCATCACGCATAGCGGGAATGGAAATCTCATACGTGGTATAGGTGAAATATTGGTGCAACCAACGCTGTACCACCAATTTGCTTTCCCCCTGAAGCTTTCCAGCCGGCGAAGAAATCAACTCCCGCAACTCTTCGCTCGCGATTTGCGACAACCCGGGCTTGGACGGTGTGTAGAACAGGTGCGCACTCGAGATGGATTTGAAATATTCCAGCGGCAGGTCAACGGAAAGGTACAAGGTGAATATGGAATCACCACCCCGTTTGTCCAACAGTTCCGCCCTACGCATGAGCAGAGTATTGCGCAACCGTTGGTCCGAAAGCTCATTGTAATCGATACTCGCATACAAGGACTTGAGGTCGGCAGCCCACACGAGTTGCCGGTATCCGTACACGACTCCATCCCGGTCGACGGCTATATGCCCGATCGGATCGATTTGTGCGATAGTGGTATCGGTCTTCACTTCCCCACCATGGTTTTGAATGAACTTCAACAAGGCTTGGGGAATCGCTTTGGTTCCCCCCTTGGGATAATTGTAATCGAGATATAAGCTGAAATAGCTGAGGGCAAAGAATGTGGGGGTTTCCTTGAAGAAATGTTGTGCGATGATATCGATCAGGGATTGGTTGTCGGTAAACCGCTGCAAATACGTATTCACGGGTTCATGCAACCGGGAGACCTTCGGCATGGAGCGGAGGTAACGGAACATCCAGGGCAGCAGGGTCGATACCATATACGACATGCTGTACGATTCCAGGAACAATGGATTCTCAATGCCGTACAGGATGTCCATGTAACCCATGATTTTCCGTATCTCTTGTACGATCCGTGCAATGTCCTTCTTGTTCTCGGGAAACAATCCGCAGAGCAGCTCTTCGTAATCGGCGAGGCTTTGTGGCGTATCCACTGCGATCATGTCATCGGCCACACCCAGGGACACCGCACTGCGCACAAATTCCAGTTCGATACCCAATTGTTTGAGCATGGGAAAAATGATTCCCGAATTCTCGATAGAACGGATGCCTTGGTCGAACACAAACCCATTGCGCTCGAATGAATTGACGTGACCTCCCACCGAGGGTTGCTGTTCACATACCAGTACCGAATGTCCGGCTCTCGCACCATACGCGGCGGCAGTCAGACCAGCCACCCCTCCCCCAACCACAAGAATATCGTAGAGCATAGCCACCTCTCCTTCTTGTCCTCAGGTATCGACACCCCAGTCGACCAATGTCCCATCCACATTCCAATCCATGGTTGGAAGACCTTTCACGTTGCAATTCTTGAAAAGAATACCATATAAGCGCACATCGCGCGATGAAAAACATGTGGCATTCTGCAATCCGCCAACTTTGCCGCACGGGTTGCAAAATTGTGCCAGAAGCGTACAATGGAAGTATATTTTTTTATGTAAGGAGAATTTATGTCAACGTATGATCAATTATTGAAGAGTCGGATGAGCAAGGCAAGTTTCGGCAAGCTTGTTGCCTTGAACAATCCGAAGGTCATGGATTTCATCGGCTCGTTCACCGAACACTGCAATCCCGACTCGGTGTATATCTGTACCGACAGCGAAGAGGACATCCAATATGTCAGGAACCAAGCTCTTGCCAAGAAAGAAGAGCATCCGCTCAAACTGACAAACCAGACAATCCACTGGGATGGATACGGAGACCAGGCACGGGACAAGAAGAATACCAGGTTCCTGGTGTATAAGGAAAATCTGGCGAACATGTCGGGATTGAACTCGATTGAGTACGAGGAAGGCTACGCGGAAATCATGGGGATTGCGAAAGGAATCATGACCGGCAAGGAAGCTGTCGTGCAATTCTTCTCCGAAGGTCCGACAGAAAGTCCGTTTACCATTCCCTGCATTCAATTTACCGACAGCTGGTATGTAGCCCACTCGGAATTCATCCTCTACCGGTCGGCCTACAGCCATTTCCTGAAGATGAAGGAATCGGAGAAAGGGAACTTCTTCCGCTTCATCCATTCCGCGGGACGGTTGGATGGAAATGGGTGTTCAATGGACCTCGACAAGCGCAGGATATACATGGATACCCAAAACAATATCGTCTATTCCATGAACGACCAGTATGCGGGAAATTCGGTCGGATTGAAGAAACATGCGATGCGTCTGGCGATCAACAAGTCGGGAAAGGAAGGTTGGTTGTGCGAACACATGTTTGTGATGGCAGCGATTGATGCCGAGAAAGACCGGAAAACCTATTTTTGTGGAGCCTACCCCTCCGCTTGTGGCAAGACTTCGACTGCCATGATCCCGGGGGAGCAGATTGTCGGCGACGATATCGCGTATTTCAGGAATATCCAGGGTGAGTTCAGGGCTGTGAACGTCGAGTTCGGTATGTTCGGCATTATCAAGGATGTGAATGAAAAGGACGATCCTGTCATCTTCAAGAATTTGATGAAGGATCAGGAAATCATCTTTTCGAATGTGCTGAGGGGTCCAGACAACATGCCGTACTGGCTTGGCATGGGAGTGGATCCGCCCGACAGCGGCCGAAACCATTTTGGCGATTGGAAGAAAGGTATCAAGGATTCCCAGGACAAACCTGTGGATGTGGCGCATGGAAACGCCAGGTATACCATGCGACTCGACTATCTGGACAATATCGACAGGGAAGGGTTCGAATCGAAGCAAGGAGTCAAGGTGGAAGGCATTCTCTATGGTGGCCGTGACAGCGACATAACCGTTCCCGTAGAGGAATCCCCCACATGGAAGGACGGTATCTTGTTGAAGGCAGCTACCCTTGAATCCGAGACGACCAGTGCGACACTTGGAGCGGAGGGAGTGCGCACACCCAGCCCCATGGCAAATATGGATTTCGTCTCCTATCCCCTGGGAACCTACACCTTGAACAACATCAAGTTCGGCGAGGGGGTGAAAAAGACCCCGCGTATTTTCAGCAACAACTACTTCATGCGTGGACCCGACGGCAAGTTCATGACGAGCAAGCTGGCCAAGAAGGTTTGGCTGCATTGGGCCGAAGGTCGTATCCATGGCGAATACGAATCGTACGACACACCGACAGGCAAGATTCCCCTCTACGAGGATTTGCAGAAGTTGTTCAAGAAACACCTGCAAGAAAACTTTTCTGTTGAGGATTACCGGTACCTCTTTACGTTCCGCTGTACCAAATGGATAGACAAGCTCGAGCGGACCAAGACGTATTATAGGAAAATGGATCCGAATACCCCACAAGAGATATTCGACTATTGGGATACTGCGATCGTGAAGATTCGGAAAGCCAAGGAAACCTTCGGCGACCTGATCCTTCCCGGAATGTACAAGGAATAGGCCAGCACCTTACCGGAACGATTTGGCCACCACCGAAACGAAACGTGGTGGTGGCCCTTCCCAGCTCTGCCCTACGAAACCGTCAACCGAGTTTTGCCAGACTCTCGGTGATATTGAGGCAATGGTCGCCGATCTGCTCGACATGCCGGACAATGTCGATATAGAGCAACTCGCCCCGTACGTTCGAACCGTTTTGCAACCGCTTTGATGCCGATTGCTTGAGGATATTGCGCATCTTGTTGATCTTGTCTTCCAGTTTTACTGCCACAGCCATATTCTCGCTGGACATGTGTTCATTCAAGTGGCTTCTGATGAACCGTATGAATTGATTGACCAGATCGACATAGGGCAACAGTTTCTCAACCGCAGACTCTTCAATCACCAATTCCTGTTTCTTCTTCCGTTCGGCAAGAATAACCAGGTTGTAGCAACTGTCTCCGATGCTCTCCAACTCGTTGGTTATGCGCATCATGCTGTAGACATTGTTGGTACTCACATGGTTCATATTGTCCATACTGCATTGGGAAAGGAACTTGGTGATCTCCTCCTGCATCTGGTCGGTGAGGTCCTCCATATTCTTCTGGGTCTCGACTTCACTTGCCATGGTTTTCTCCGGATGGCTGAATATGTCCCAGAACCGGGTGAACATGTCGGCGATTATGTCGGCCATTTTCGACAGCTCGCGTTTGACAGTCAACAGATACAGTTCGGGAGTATCCTGCAGTGTGGCCCGGATGTATTTCAACTTGTACGGGCCTGGCACCGCGGCTTCGTCGGGTACCAGTTTTGTCACCAACACCGCAATGAATTTCACGAAGAAGCTGCAGATGAAGGTATTGGTGATATTGAACAGGGTATGGAAAGCCGCCAGGTGCCCAGGCAAGGCTTTGGCACCATCTATCGCATAAATATCCCCCGGTACGATCGCATTCACAAGATTCAAGAAGAGGTAGAAGACCGGAGTCATCCACAGGACACCGAAGATATTGAACAAAGTATGTGCCCGGCTCGCCCTCCTGGCGTTCACGCTGGTTCCGATCGAGGCCAGATACGCGGTTACCGTCGTACCGATGTTCTCACCGAGAACAATTGCCGCAGCTGTCGGATAATCGATCCAGCCGGCGTATGCCATGGTCAGGGTAATTGCCATGGCGGCGGAAGAGGATTGGACAATGATGGTGAGCAAGGTTCCGATGATCACGAACAGGAAATAGGAAGCCAATCCATGGCCGGTGAATCTTGCCAATGAGGCAAGTATCCCGGGATGTTGGCTGATATCGGGAACGGAATTCTTCAGGAAATCGAGTCCGAGGAACAGCAGTCCGAAACCTACAAGGAATTCCCCGATATTTTCCTTCTGCAGCCGCTTGAAGAGCATGAGGACAAAGCCGATGCCGATCGCGGGAAGTGCGGCGGCACTCATGCTGATCTTGAACCCGAAGATCGCCACGATCCATCCGGTGACGGTGGTACCGATGTTGGCACCCATGATCACGCCGATGGATTGGGTCAATTGGAGCAATCCCGCGTTTACAAAACTGACTACCATGACCGTGGTCGCCGAAGAAGACTGGACTATCGCGGTAATGGCGAATCCGGTGAATATTGCAGCTACACGGTTGCCGGTCATGAAATTCAAAATAGATTGCAGACGCTCTCCGGCAGCCTTCTGGATACCGTCGCTCATCGTCCTCATGCCAAACAGGAAAAGTCCCAAACTACCAATAATCAACAATGTTTGATACACTATTCAAGCTCCTCTAGAACCACTACAGAATGTATCAGACTCGCTTATGAATGAAAAGAGGTAGCTATGCAATCTGGGGAATCAGGATGTATTTTTTTTATATCTTTTTATAATATTTGATTTTATCATTTCTCAAGAAAGGGTTTCGCCTTCTCCAGCAGATAGTTGGGCATACGCAGGTTCTCCAACGATCCGATAGCGTGGGAACGTCTGTGGGTGATGATCCTGGATGCCATGGCAGGACCTATTCCAGGCACCTTGAGCAATTCTTCCTTCGTTGCACGGGAGACAGACACCGGAAACCGTTCGGGATGTCCGAGGGCCCACACCAATTTTGGATCCGCCCCCAGGTCGAGATTGCCCGTGGTATCGAATATCAGATCGTCGTAGGAGAAACCATATTGCCTGTACAGGAAGTCGGCCTGATACAACCGGTGTTCCCGCAATAGGATCGTCGGATCCCCAACCGGTGGTGCCAACTCGGGTATCAGCAGGTTCTCGACCACCGGATTCGGCATCGACCGCCTCCGGACCTCCCCGGGAATCGACGGATCCCCCAACCCTGCCTGGTAGGCACTGTAGTAGAGCCGGTCATACCCGAGACGGCGATACATGCCCCAGGTGTAATTGAGGATCTCCCTATCAGACTCGTCCGAGGCCCCGACAATGAATTGGCTGGTCTTGGTGACCCTGGCGTGCGGAGAACCTTTGGCGGTCTGTTCGCTCAGGTATTTCAAGCCCCCGACAATATCCTGCTCGTATACCTTGGCCTCCGACAGTTTGGCAAAATGGGAAGCCCCGGGAGTCTCGATATTCAAGGAGACCGCCGACGCCAACGACAAGGCCTTGTCCATGGCCGCATGCGAAGCTCCCGGGATGATCTTCAGATGGATATAGCCCCGATAGCGGTACTGGTTGCGTAGGATTTCGGCGGTACCGAGCAACCGCTCCATGGTAGTGTCGGCAGAACCGATTACCCCTGAACTGAGGAATAGTCCTATCAGAGACCGTTTCGACTGGAGCTCCATGAAGAACCTTGCCAGCTCGTCCGGTTGGATCGTAGTCCGCCGCGTATCGTTGTTTTCCCTAAGAGGACAGTACTTGCAGTCATTGGTGCAGGCATTGGACATGAGGGTCTTCAGCATGATACCGGATCCCCCACTCGCAACAGTAACCGGATACAACCATGAACCGCCGTTCCCCCGTTTGCGGTGTTCCTCGGGCCTTTTGGTCGAGCAGGCACAGGAGAGATCGTATTGGGCATCGCGAGCCAGTATGTCGAGCTTGTCTGTCGTTTCCATGTCACCATGGTAACATATGTTTAGTAGTTTCGACAAGAAAAATGGTCCCGGAGTGTATATGCTCCAGGGACCATCGCAGGTTGGAATTGGCGCTGTCAGACTTCCCGAGGATCCACGTCGACCGAATAATCGACCGATGCATAGCCAAAGCCATGGATATGGTCGTACTCCTCCTTGAATCCCTCCAGGTCGCCACCTACCATAGGCGAACCCTCTTTCTGCATAGCCCAGCGGCGGTCCACCTCGGCTTGCACATCAGGCCGCATCTCCCAATCGTCAAGACGAATCCTTCCCTCGGCATCGACAGGAACCGCCGTTCCCCGATACAACCGGTCGGTGAACAACCGATGGATCTGGCGGGTACACTCCTCATGCAGCCCCATTTCCTTCATGACCTTGTACAACAAGGCGATGTAAAGGGGAACCACCGGAATGACTGCGCTCGCACGGGTCACCAGGGCCTTGTTCACCGAGACGTAGGCTTCCCCATCGATGACCGACAGGTTCCTTGTCAATTCACCGGCAGTCCTCTCGAGATGCTCCTTGGCTTTTCCTATGGTACCCTCACGATACACCGGGAAAGTGATCTCGGGTCCGATGTAGGAATAGGCCACCGTCTTGAATCCTTTGGCCAGCAAACCTTTCCCGAACAGGAATTCGATCCACAGTCGCCAATCCTCACCGCCCATGACCTTCACCGTCTCTTCCACTTGCGTGCCTTCGGCAGGTTCTATGACTGCAGTCTCGACGATACCGGACGGAACATCCACCGAGAGCGCCGAATAGGTCTTGCCAATCGGCTTGAGCACGGATTTGTACTGTTGTCCGGTGACAGGATCGATGCGCATGGGCGATGCCAGGCTGTAGACAATCAGGTCGACCTGGCCCAGGTGTTGCTTGACCAATTCGGCGGTCTGTTCCTTGATTTCGGTGGAGAAGGCATCGCCGAAAATACTTTGGGCATACAGGCCCATCTTCTTGGCTTCACGTTCAAAGGCGACAGTGTTGTACCATCCGGGTGTCGCGACCTTGTTCTCCGCAGGTTCCCGCTCGAACGAGACGTTGATGCTCGCCGCACCACCTACTACGGCCGCAACCATGCGGGAAGCAAGCCCATATCCTGTGGAGCCACCTATGACGAGGACCCGTCTTGGGTACGAATCCCTGTTCTCGAGTAACGGTTGCGACTTCAAGTAGTCAAGTTGTTCCTGCACATAGGCAGCGCATCCTGCCGGGTGGGCTGTAAGCGAAACATTGCGCATTATCTTCTGTTTGATGATCATTGGTATTTCCTTATGCTTCAGGTTTCGAACCGACAACGCACATCCACGTCGCCTCGGCGGCGACCACGTCATTGACGAGGATCTTTCCACTCTGCCGTATGACATGGTTGGATACGCGGATATTCTGTACTTCGATACTGGCCACATCGCCCGGACGCACCTGATTGCGGAATTTCGCCTTTTCAACGGTTCCCAACACAAAGAACGCACCTTGCTCCAACACTCCGGCTTGCAACAGACCGGCACCACCACATTGGGCCATCGTCTCGATCAGGATAACTCCCGGTACCACGGGATAATCAGGAAAGTGGCCTTTGAAAAATGGCTCATCCGGTCCAAACAGGCGTTTCCCCACAATACGTTCGGAAGAGACTTCCACCAGTTCATCCAAATACAGGAAGGGGAATCTGTGGGTCAACAACTCTTCTACCGGCCGATACTTCTCGCTCATCACGTGCTCCTTCACTCGACATATCCCTTGAATACCAAGGCGCCATTATGGCCACCGAATCCCAACGATTCACTGATCGCATACCGTATGGTTCCCGCTTGTCCCTTGTTCGGAACATAATCGAGATCACACTCGGGATCGGGATCGGTCATGTTCAGTGTACACGGGAAATAGGAGTCGCGGATAGCGAGTAATGAAACAATAGCCTCGACCGCTCCAGCGGCGGCAACCAGATGGGAGGTCATCGACTTGGTCGATGAAACCTTCAACTTGTAGGCATGGTCGCCGAACGCACGTTTGATAGCCCTGGTCTCCATGACATCGTTCGCTTCGGTACTCGTTCCATGGGCGTTGATATAATCGACTTCATCCGGTCTGATCCCAGCTTCCTTCATTGCCGCCGACATTGCCCTCGCAGCACCATCTCCACCCGGATCGGGGGCTGTCAAATGGAAGGCATCGCAGGTCATGCCGTACCCGACGATCTCACCGAGAATCTGGGCCCCCCGGGCTTTGGCATGCTCCAACTCCTCCAAGACCAGGACCCCGGCACCTTCACCCAGCACGAACCCGTCGCGCTTGGCGTCGAATGGACGGCAAGCAAGCTCGGGAGTGTCGTTGTAGGCGGTCGAGAGTGCCTGTATCCGACAGAAACCGGCTACTGCCAACCGCGTGATCGCCCCTTCGGTACCACCGGTGACGGCCAAATCGACAACGCCGAACTTGACTGCCCTGAACGCCTCTCCTATGGCATCGGTTCCGGAAGCACACGCAGTCACCGTAGTGTGGCAAGGCCCCTTGATGCCATACTTCATGGCGATATTGCCGGCGGCCTCGTTCGCGATCAACTTCGGAATGGTAAGCGGTGCAACCGCCCGTGGACCGCGCTCGAACAGCTTCTCGAGGTTCTCCTCGACGATTTCGAAGCCACCGATACCATTGCCCAGGTAAACACCGGATTGCTGTGGATCATATCCACCTTCTCCGGCGACTCCCAATTTGGCTTGTTGCATCGCCTGGGCGGCGGCATATACGGCATATTGGGTAAAATCGGCCATCGAACGGACTTCTTTCCTATCCAACAAATCGGAAGGATCGAAATTCTTGATCTCACCGGCTATCTTCGCCGGATAATCGGTGACATCGAACTTGGTCAGAGGACCGATTCCACTCTTTCCTTCCTTGATATTCTTCCAGAATTCGTCGACTCGGGTTCCCAAGGGATTCACCGTCCCCATGCCGACTACAACCACACGTCTTCCCTGTATCATGTCCATCTCCTCACATTGCCATTCCGCCATCGATGGCTAGAACTTGTCCCGTAATATAGGAAGCGGCGTCCGAAGTGAAGAATACCACAGCATCGGCCACTTCCCTTGCCGTTCCGATCCGTCCCAAAGGAATCTGTGTCTTCAAGCCATCCTTGACAGCATCGGGCAACACATCGGTCATATCGGTCTCGATGAAACCCGGGGCGACCACATTCACCCGAACCGAGCGGCCCGACAATTCGCGGGCAAGGCTTTTGGAAAACCCGATCAACCCGGCTTTCGACGCGGCATAGTTGGTCTGGCCTCCGTTGCCCATGATACCGACGACAGACGAGATATTGACAATCGAACCCGAACGCTGGGAGGCCATGACCCGGCTGAGCTTCCGACATGTCAGGAAAGCTCCGGTCAAATTGACCCGGAGGACTTCTTCCCAAGCCTCATTCTTCATGCGCATGATCAGTCCGTCGCGGGTAATCCCAGCATTGTTCACCAGAATATCCACCCGTTTGGTTTGTGCCAATACCGTATCGAGCGCTTGTTCAACCGATTCGGCATCTCCCATATCGCAACCGACCCAATGGGCCATTCCCAACGGTACTCCGGCTGTCTCGCACAATGCATCGGCCGGTGTTCCCTCCGATCTGGACAAGTACCAGACTTCCGTGCCGCTACGCAACAGCGACACTACTATCTCGCGTCCGATACCCCGGGAACCTCCCGTTACAATCGCCGTCCTATACAATGCAGGTGCATCAACCATCTTGTCGTTCCTCCAAGAGTTTTTCTATTTCTTCATATGTCCCGACGCTCTTGCATACGACATCAAGTCCGCTCGAGCGCCACAATCCTGTCAGTACCGTTCCCGGTCCCGGTTCCACGGCCTGGGTGAAAGCTTGCCCTTCGGCAATGGATCGCATGATCCTGGTCCACCGGACTGGAGACGAGAGCTGGCGTGAACAGAGGCTCCGCACTTCGTCGCCCCGCAGAACCAAATCGCCGGTCACATTCGCATACAGCGGAGCCTGTGGGTCGGAAAAGGAAATCGCCGACAGGAAATCGGCGAACTGTGCCTCTGCCTCGGCCATGAACGGAGTGTGGAACGGACCCGATACCCGCAGGGGTATGATCCGTCGGGCTCCAGCAGCCTTCAGAGCGTCGGTATGGGCGGCGATTTCGCCAGCGGTTCCGGAAACGACGACTTGTTTCGGTCCATTGTCATTGGCACAGAACAGGTTCTTTGCACCGACAGACTCCAAGATATGCGAAACTTCATCGAAACCGATCCCGACTACTGCTGCCATGCCCAATTCCCCATACATGCCCACCGCGGTCTGCGAGGCTTTCGCCATCAGTCTACCACGTTCGGCGACAATGCGGAAAAGTTCTTCGTCGGAAACGACCGAGGCGGCCGCATAGGCGGACAACTCGCCAAGACTGAAACCGGCATGGCAGCCCAAGCGGACCCCATATTCCTGCAACAGCAATGTGGCACTCCGATTGGCCAATGTCACGGCCAGTTGCGTATTCTCCGTCTGCTGCAACTGCTGTTCATCGCCATTGGCAAGCAATGCGTACAGGTCCTTGCCGCAGATATCGGAGGCGAGTCCGAACAGATTCCTTACCTGGGCGGACCTATCGTAGAGATCCAGTGCCATTCCGGGTTTCTGGGCACCCTGACCGGGATAACATGCCGCATAGCTTACCATCGTATGAGATTTCCTCCATAGGTCAATCCTGCACCGAATCCGATAGTCATGACAACCTGGCCGCTTTTCAGCAATCCCTGTTCCTCCATTTCCCTGAGGGCTATGGGGATCGAGGCTGCCGAGGTGTTGGCGTAATCTTCGATATTCATGAAGAACTTGGATTGGTCTATCTTCAAGCGCTTGGCTGCCGCAGAGATGATACGGCTGTTGGCCTGGTGGGGAACAATCCAATCGACATCCTCGATCGTCATCTGGTTGCGGCTGAGCAATTCGTCGACAACCTCTCCCAACACCCGGACAGCAAAGTTGTACACTGCCCGTCCATCCATCTGCAGTTTTTGCCCATCCGGGGGAAGTGACGGATCCAGAGGCGCTTGCGTGCCTCCGCGGGGAATGCAGAGGAACGAAGCTCCACTGCCTTCGGCGTGCAGCACACTGTCTATGATATCCCCGTCGCGCGCCTCGCCGGCCTCGACCAGGACACATCCCGCCCCATCGCCAAAAAGCACGCAGGTATTGCGGTCGTTCCAGTCGGTCACAGCGGACAGTTTCTCGGCGCCGATCACGACAACCGAACGGACAGTCCCCATGGCAACCAAGCCATGGGCAATCTCCAGCGCATAGATGAAACCGGTGCAACCGGCAGCCACATCGAATGCGGGAATCGTCTTCAATCCCAATTTGTCCTGGATGATGCAGGCCGTTGCCGGGAATCCCAGGAAATCCTGGGTCGCGGTAGCCAATATGATCGCTCCGATATCCTCTGCCTGCAAGCCATGGCGCTTCAACAGGTCCTTGACCGCTCCAACCGCCAGATCGCTGGTGGCTACCCCTTCATCCGCCAAGTGGCGGGCTCCGATACCGGTATGTGAACGGATCCACTCGTCGCTGGTATCGACAGTTTTCGCCAAGTCATCGTTGGTGACCCTTCTTGGCGGTACATATGCTCCCACAGCACGGATACAGACATGTGCCGGTCTATTCATAGGGCACTTCCTCCAAAATCGTTCTATGACGTAAACGCCTCCCTCTATTTATTACATTTTTTCTCTTTTTGTCAATATTGACACTTTCTCCCAGTATCGATACTATCAGATGAGAAGGTGAGTTCGATGCCCACCAGCATCCCAGGCCCTACACCTCAGGAGGACCCGATGGAACAGAAAGAGTTGCAACAATTCATAACTATTTTTGAGAACAGCTCGCTTTGCGAGATTGAAATCACGTGTGAACAATATTCCTTGCACATGAAGAAACCAACAGCACACAGCGTTGTCCACGAGGGATCCCATCCGGTTTCCCATCCGGGTGCGCCACAACACGCCCCGGCCCAAGTTGCCGTCAACGCGGATAGTGGGACGAAAACGATCACCAGTCCTATTGTCGGAACCTTTTACCGGACACCATCCCCCGACTCTCCCCCCTATGTGGAAGTCGGCGATACCGTCCATAAGGGAGATGTCGTGTGCACACTGGAAGCAATGAAACTCATGAACCAGCTTGAAGCCGAATACGATTGCGAGATAGTTGCCGTCCTCGCCGACCAGGGATCCTTGGTGGAATTCGGCCAACCGCTGTTCGAGGTGAAACCGTTATGATCCGTTCGTTGCTGATAGCGAACCGGGGAGAAATAGCCGTCCGTATCATCAGGACGTGCAAGGATATGGGAATCAGGACGGTAGCGGTCTATTCGCAAGCCGACGCAGATTCTCTCCATACCCGGATGGCAGACCAGGCGATCTGCATCGGTCCAGCGGCATCCAGTGAAAGCTATCTCAATATCCGAAATATCATAACCGCAGCCTGTGTATCCCGGTGCGATGCGATCCATCCGGGTGTCGGATTCCTTTCGGAGAACCCGAAGTTCGCCGAAGAAGTCGAACGTGCCGGATTGGTGTTCGTCGGCCCCACGGCCAGGACGATTCGGATGCTCGGGGACAAGGTGCGGTCGCGACATTCTGCTACCGAAGCCGGTGTCCCGGTAACTCCCGGGAGCATGGAAGCCATAACCGATGCAGCAAGTGCGGCAGAATTGGCTCAGCAGATCGGGTACCCCGTGATTCTCAAGGCAGCGGCCGGTGGCGGTGGACGGGGTATGCGCATCGTCAAGAACGCGAAGGAATTGCCCAACGCCATAACTGTCGCTTCCCGCGAAGCCCTTGCCTTCTTTTCCGACGGTACGATCCACATGGAAAAATACCTGTTGAATCCACGGCATGTGGAAATCCAGCTGCTGTCCGATGGCAAAGGTCGGGTTGTCCATTTGGGAGAGCGCGATTGTTCGGTCCAGAAGAACCACCAGAAACTTATCGAGGAGAGCCCGTCTCCCATTATCAACGAACAGATGCGCCAACAGATGGGTGCAGATTCGGTGCGGTTGTTCGAACATATCGGGTACCGTGGAGCGGGAACAATCGAATTTTTGGTCGAGGACGGCGCCTACTGGTTCATGGAGGTGAATGCCCGCGTGCAGGTGGAACACCCGGTCTCGGAGTTGGTCAGCGGAACCGATATCATCCGGCAACAGCTGTTGGTCGCCGGGGACAAGGGACTCGATATGCCCGACGAGCCGCTGCAACTTCGTGGGCATGCCCTCGAATGCCGTGTGAATGCGTTGACGACGGGAACGGTCGTAAAATTCAATCCACCGTTGGGCCCCGGAGTCCGGGTGGACACCCACCTGTTCCAAGGCGCGAAGATCAGCCCCTTTTACGATTCGATGATCGCAAAAGTCATTGTCCATACACCGCACCGGCAGTTGAGTATAGACACGATGGTTCGTGCACTCAAGGAATTCGTCATCGAAGGAGTCGATACGAACATCGATTCCCAGATCGAGATATTGCTTTCCAAACCCTTCAGGTCGGGAGTGTTCGGTACTGACCTGTACACCCGCCTGTTCCCCGATCCAAAAAAGAGGTAACCCCACATGCATACAGCGGAAAATTGTCCAGCCTGCCATCGTCAGGTTTCTGACGATGTCTTGAAGAAATATCACATGGTATGTCCGGAATGCGGCTTCCACCATCGACTGGATGCGGCCGAAAGGATCGAACAGATTGCCGATGCGGGATCGTTCAAGGAATTTTCAGCCGAATTGTGTTCGAAAAACCCCATCGAGTTGGACGGGTATGCCGAGAAACTGCGTCAGAACCAGAAGCAATCGTCGATGAACGAAGCTGTGGTTACCGGAACCTGTACAATCGAAGGACAGGAGGCGGTCCTGGCCGTCATGTCCTTCGATTTCATGGGTGGCAGCATGGGTTCTGTCGTCGGGGAAAAGATTACCCAGGCTATGTTCCAAGGTGCCTTGTCCGATTCCCCGGTCATCATCTTCACCGCCAGCGGAGGGGCGCGCATGCAGGAGGGAATCTTCTCGCTCATGCAGATGGCCAAGACCGCCAGCGCCGCAGCCTTGTTGGAGCAGACCGGTGTCCCGTTGTTCATCGTGCTCACCCACCCGACAACCGGAGGGGTGACCGCATCGTTCGCAATGCTCGGCGATGTGATCATCGCCGAACCCGGCGCATTGATCGGCTTCGCCGGACCCCGGGTCATCGAAGGAACCATCGGACAGAAATTGCCCGACGGGTTCCAGAAATCGGAGTTCCAATTGAAGAAGGGATTTGTCGATGCGATCGTACCGCGCGACAAGCTACGTACCCAACTCTCGTTTCTGATGCGTACCCACGCAGGAGTCAAGCATGAACAAGACGCATGAAGAATTGTTGAAGACCTCGGTCACGCGACTGGAGGAGATAGCTATAAGCGACCCCCGCACAAAGGAGCGGTCCTCATGGGACTGCGTGTTGCTTTCCCGGCAACAGGGGCGTCCCGGCGCGGCTGCCTATATCGATCTGATCTGCGATGAATTCATGGAATTGCACGGGGACAGGACGTTTGGCGACGATCCTGCCATGATTGGTGGAATCGGTACGATAGGTGGCCGTGCGATCACGTTCATCGGCAATCGCAAGGGCATGAACCTGCGCGAGAATATCGAACGCAACTATGGCATGAGCAATCCCGAAGGGTACCGGAAGGCCCTCAGGCTTGCCAAGCAGGCAGAGAAGTTCGGTCGTCCGGTCGTCTGTTTCATAGATACCCCCGGAGCATTTCCCGGACTTGGTGCCGAGGAACGGGGAATCGGCGAGGCGATCGCCCGCAACCTGAAGGAGTTCTCCACGCTCAAGGTTCCTGTGTTGAGTTTCATCATCGGGGAAGGTGGAAGCGGCGGAGCCCTGGGAATCGGTGTCGGCGACAAGCTCTACATGTTGGAGAATGCCGTCTACTCGGTGATAACCCCGGAAGGCTTCGCCTCGATCCTGCTGCGGGATCCGTCCAGGGCTCAGGAAGCAGCCGAGGCCATGAAGATGACCGCCCGGGATCTCAAGCGCTTCAATATCATCCACGATATTATACCCGAGGTCCCCGAGGGTGCCCATAAGGATCCGCTGTTCACTGCGAACGCAATCAAAGAGACGATCTTGAAGGACCTTGACGTATTGTGCGCCAAACCCGCTGCCAATCTGGTTCGGTACCGGATCCGGAAAATCAGGGGAATCGGGGAATTCGAAGGCTCCGAGGCTTGGTGGACCACCTTGATGGAAGTATTCAAGCTTACCGTGGACTTGCGTTGACAGGAAGCCTTATCTGGTTCGGTTGTGTTTCTTCAAGGCATTGGGCGTGTGTCCGCGCAGTGCCCATTTCCGGCAGTTCTCGCTCATTTGGACGTACAACTCGGTAAACCGGGTAATCTCGTCCATACCGGTGAACAGCAGACCGTACTCGTTGAGCAAGTCGAAGACATCCTGCATGCCGTCGCCGGCTATACAGGTATCGGAAATCTCGTCCATAAGATCCTCGATCTGTTCGTCGTTGGGCAAACGGTAGCCGGAAAGGAATTCCATCATGGCGCTCACAGCAGGGGATTGGTCGTCGTACGGTGTCTGGAAATATTGAACCAGCTCCTCGCGTGACGGTGAATAGTAGGAGACTTGCTTGACAGTATCAAGGAATTGCTCCACTTCCTCCAACGTACGGAAGAACGAGGAAATCACCAGCTCGTCTTCGAACCACCAATAGTACTGCACCTTGCCAAGTTCACCCAATTCATCCTGGGCCATGGCAGGTGTGAGGTTCTCCGCTTCGAACCGGTTCCAGACGATTGCGAATTGATCGATATCCAACACTCCGTACAAATTCGATAGGGAGACCGCGTACGCATCGAGACGCTGGTGCAACTCGACCGATTTCCACAGCTCGGCATCCTTGAGCAACTGCAATGCCGGCAACAGTTCCCGGGGAACGACCGCCGTATAGGAGGATCCCGTCTTGTACAGATAGAGGAATCCGAAATTGTGCACATGCGAGATATCGCGGAATTGCAGCACATCCTTATCCACAACGATGGATGTGTCGTCATTGAACCGTTTGAGGAACTCCAGGTTGACCACCGGCAGATACGGCAGCATTTTCGGAAACCGGTCGACGATGCGTCCCGAAAGTGAGTCCACGAACAGCTTTTTCCGTGCGGACATGGGAAGGTCGACCTCATGGTCGGATGCAAGGTCCAGCAAATGTTCTTTCGTATATGCGTCGAGGCATGCCGCAAGACTATGGGAGGGCGTGCCCGACAATGCCGCACTATGCAGCAGTTCCCGGTTCAAAGAGGGTTCGGTATCCATGATGCTCCGAAGAAGAGTATCGGTGAATACCGGCGAGGGATGCATTTCACGCGTCGGCGGTTTGTATCCGGTTTCTATCATGCTCCTAATGTAACACATCAGGACCAAGGAGAAAAGCGTCGGGCCAGCTCCTTCAGCGTATCCATATCGCCTCGGCTCTGCTTGACGAACGAGTTGTCCTCGGGTTTCCCCAGCACCGCATCCATCTCCTCTTCGTTCCGGTAGACCATCTTCCTGAACGGATCCTCGAAATCCTTCTTTCGCGAGCGGTACACTTCCAAGGCGTTCTGGTCACAAAGGATCAGGAACCTGTCTATCAGGTACTCCCAATGTACGACATCCAATTGTGCTGTCCGCAACAATTTCTGCAACGTCTGGAGCGCCACGGTCGCCTTGACCCTCGGATACTCCTCCCACCATGCGGCATACTGTTCGTGGATATCCTCCCATGAGTCGACCTGGCCTTCCTCGATGCGTTGGATCAACCGTTTGATCTGAGGTTCGGATACCAGCTGCCCCCCCATGTTCCTGAAGGGTCCGCTGACCGATTCGAGGTGTATCCTACCCTTCGCCAACCAGACCTTGGTCTCTTCCTGGAAGTCCGGAAACTTCTGCCCCTGCCTGTCCAAATACGCCAAGAGGGTTCGGACCGATCCGAAAATCAACATTTCCCGATAAGCCCGATAGCCTTCGGCAACCTTCAGCACAACCGAGGGTGTGGTCGAGCGGTCGATGCCGGAAGCGACGACTTCGAGCGTACCGACTTGCTCCGGGTGCGTCTCGAGCATCATCCGTCCCTGCTCCTTCAAGGCATCCTCATTGGCTCCAAGACCTGGAGCGACCAGGGAGGCTTCTACCGACGCACGTCCAACCCACAGGCTCAACAGGTCCATGGCCGAGAGGATTTCCTCCATGGTATCGGGAGCCATGTAGTCGGCTTCGATATGTTGGGTCACGAAGGTCCGCTTGTCCCGGTTCTTGAATTTCCACCCGTTGCGTTCCAGGGCATAGCGGTTGTACATCCACCAGTAGGCGGGCATGATGGTTATACGCCCGGTATTCTCCTGATAACCGACCATGGAGAACGGTATGGGTATGTTCAGTTCATGCGGATAATCGCCTTTGGTGATCAAGGTGAACGAGGCGAATTTGCTGTTGAACTTGATCGAACTGGAAAGCGCTGGCCAGAAACCGCGTCGGGCCTGCATCTCCCCATCATTTCCGCGAGTATTGTGGTTTGATCCGATATTCGCCCCTGCGGCCATGTTCGACTGTCCCTGGACCAATGAAGCGATCAGGAACGAGTTGTTGTGGTGTTGTTCGTGGAATGGGAATACCAACGTGTTCAACACCTCGCAGCAACTTATGGTGGAGTTGTCACCCAAGACCGAGTTGAGCAACCGCGCACCGTATTTCAGGTTGCTGTTGTTGCCCATGATGAACCGCACTGCCTTCACGCCATAGAATACGTGGCACCCGAACCCGATGATACCATTGACCAGCTCGACTCCCTCACCTATCTGTGTAGCGCAGTCCTCGTGTGAACGGATCGTAAGGTTCTTCAGCTTGTTCGCACCTTTCACGTATACACAGGTTCCAAAAAGCACGTCCTTGATCACCCGGCAGGATTTGATGACCGACCCTGAACCGACTTCCCCATACCACCCGCGCTGCAAGTCGATCTCCTTTTCGGTCAGCACGACCAACCGGTCAAGCATCTTCCTGTGTTCCCGATACGTACCCCACAACCAGGCGTCGGCACAAATCATGGACTCGAACGGCAATACCGAGCGGGATTCGGCTTCGTTCATGATATTCAGCCAAATGCGGACCGACTCGTCCTCACCCTGCTTGAGGACCCCATTGCCGAACTTGGCATGGTTGGTGGTGTCCATTTCATCTATCTCGCTGAGTATGCAATGCTCACCGACAATATAATGCGAGAGGTAGCCGCAGCGGTGGATGCTGCTGTGCCTGCCGATATCGCAGGAGATGATATGGCTGTCGCGGATTCCTTCGGGTAGCGAGAAATCATGGTAGCTTACCGTATAGGGTTCCAACGAACCGATTCTGACCAACCCGAAGAACGCGCTGTTGCGGATAAGCGAGAGGTCGATTGGATCCTCGACCAGCACGTCGTTCCAGTCGGGGCAGGTATTCCCTTGGCTTTCCAACCGGTCCCGTTCGTCCTCGGACAATTGCCGCCACATGGCATTCCAACCGGCGGTCTGCTTGTTCCTGAAGGCATATTCATCGTAACCCAGTCGCAGGTATTCGTCGGTGACGAATCCATACCCGTATTCTACTATCGGCTTTCTTTTCATGATGGCAAATCATACACCGGCATGGCCGGACAGGCAATAAAACATTGGCAACCGATTATAAAAAAGCGCCTTGGACCAAAACCATATACACCACGGTTCCAATCCCGATACTCAAGAGGGTATTGCGTCGCCATATATGGATGAGGGCGGTGGCAGCGACTCCGATGATCTCGTTCACCCACTGGCCCGAAGCCTCGAAGGAGATATGTTTGAGGCTGTAGACGACCAGTGTAGCCATGACCGCGGGAGGCAGCACCTCCCCCAAAAAGAGGACAGCAGCCGGCACCTTGCGCTTCTTGTTGCCGAAGAGGATGAACGGTGTGGCCCGGGTCGCCAAGGTACACAGCGCGGTTACAGCCACGACCAATAGGGAGGAAACGATACTCATCGCCGCACCTCCACGAGATTCCTCGCTGCGAGGAGCATGGTCACCGTAGCCACCAGGGCAGGCAACAGGAACCGGTTCGGTCCCAGGAGTGTCAACGATACGATTGCACAGACCATACCTATGATCGCCGGCAGATGGTTCTTTGCGGCAATCCACTGTTCGACAAAGATTACGGTGAACAGTGCGGTCATGGCGAAATCGATACCGGTGATGTCAAGCGTGATATGGGAACCCAATAAGGCACCGACCACTGAACCGGTCACCCAATAGCTTTGGTCCAACAGCGCCATCCACCAGGAGAGACGGTCACGGTCTTCGGTGGAACCGACATCTCCCACCGCACAGAGCAGCGCATAGGTCTCGTCGGTCAAGGAAAAGACCATGTACAATCCACGCTTGCCCATTGCCTTGAACCGCTCGATGAAAGAAAGACCATAAAAAAGGTGTCGCGAGTTGACCAGCAGAGTCGTTACGGCAACGGTGGTCAAAGAGGCATGCTGGGAAAGCAACCCGACCAACACGAACTGCATAGAACCGGCGAATACAAACAGGCTGATCCCGAGCGCCCATATCCAATGGTACCCTGCTTTCTGCAACAACAGCCCGAATGCGATACCAAGCACCAGATACCCCATCATGACGGGGATCGTACGGAGGAACGCCTGCTTGACGATGCGTGTATCGGCGGACATCGGGACTCCTTGCGCAATTCAACGGTTGTCCAGTTGTACCACCTGCCCCATGGACTGTCAACAGAACTTCCTCTTGCATTACAATAAATACTATGTTACAAATAATGTAACGTTAGAACCAGGGAGGATTGTTATGGAAAACTCATCCAAACCTATCGTACGGCTGGAAAGCGAGACACAACTGCGCATCTATATGTTGCCCTTGCGCCAGAAGATCCTGCGCACCATGCGCATTCTGGGAACACCTGTAACCGCGAAGCGTATCGCAGACATGCTTTCGCTCTCACCCTCCTCCGCCCGCCACCACCTGTTGCGCCTTCGTGAGATTGGATTGGTCGAGCACGACCATTTTGAAATGGTGAACGGTATCCGGGCGGAATACCTGCGCCCTGCCGATGTCAACGTCTCAATCGGAACCAATACGATCGATGCGTTGTCGGAAGATCGGGAGGCCTTGACCGCAGCTATGCTCGCTGGTGTCAGCCAACGATTCCAGGAATCCCTTGGGACCCAGCGGGAACTGGGAACTGTCGATCCTTCCATCTTTCGCGGCGATTTCCTTGGGGGTATCGCGCATCTGAACCAAGAGGATGCGCAGAAGTTCTACCATCTGGTTCGGGAGTTCCTCGACACACATAGCACCAAGCGAAGCGATTCCGACACCGCATGGGAATACGCACTGGTCATGTATGAGGTGGACATGTGATGCGTACCACGAAATTGTACCATCTCGGCATGCTGTTCATGCTCTCTTCATTTTCACTTGGAACAACCCTCCCCGTCATGAACCTCCTGCTGCTCGACAAGGGCTTGAACCTCAGCTCGCTCGCTGTGGCCATGGGAGCCTATAGTCTTGTTGTCGTGATTACCGAAATCCCAAGCGGTTTTGCCAGCGACTATTTCGGCAGGAAGGCCTGCTTCCTATTTTCGAAGTTCGCTTCCGCCATAGGGTCGTTGCTGTTGGTTTTCGGCTCCTCATTGGTGACACTCGCACTTGCAGTCCTGTTCTTGGGGTTGGCACGGGCTTTTATTTCCGGATCGTTCGAGGCGTTGGCGATCGACTGGCACAACGAGACCTATGGGGTGGAAGGCTTGCACCGGATAACCATGCTCATTTCCGTGTGGGATACGATCGGTTTGTCAGCCGGGGCCCTGGCTTCGGGATTCATAACCACCTGGGTCCGACGGGGCTTCCCCTCAAGTAGCGGTTACGAAGGGAACTTCCTGGTCAGCACCGTGCTGAACCTTGCGGTGTTTTTTCTCACATTGGTGTTGATACACGAGAAGCGGATCGTCCCCACAGAAGGGAATCGGGAAATAGGCATACGCCCGGTCTTCCGGCTGATCACCGGCAACAAGTTGTTGGCGCTTTTATTGCTGGCCGCGGGAGCAACGGGCTTCCTGCTTTCGTCAATCGAGAAATATTGGCAACCCAGATTGGTCGAGATTGGAAACGGTTCCGAATCGACTGCGATATTCCTCGGTATATTGGCCTTCATCGGGTTCATGAGCGCCCTCATTGGAGCCTATGCGTCTACCAAAGTCATGAACCGGTATCCGAAATCGGTCCTGGGTGTGTACGTGATCTTGCGTCTTGTCATGGTGGTGTCGATCCTGGTCCTATCGAACGTATGGCATCGTGTACCGTACACTGCTGCCTTCGGGGCTTTCTACCTGTTTCTGGGAATGGTGGAGGTCTCCGGGCAGGTCATGACCAACAGCCTCACACCTTCGCATATACGGGCTTCCGTCCTCTCGGTCTCATCGTTCTTCATGCAGGTCGGAGGTCTGGCGGCCTCTGCATTCGCCGCGGTATGGCTCCATGCGACGACGCAGGGCATTGCCTCGGTATGGAAAGCCAGTGCCGTAGTCGTGCTGGTGGTGCTGCTGCCGCTTATCGTGTTCCACGGACGATGGAAAGACCAAATTGTCTCCAAGTGATTCGATCCGATGTGGACACGACCAAGGGAAGGCGACTCCGGTCGCCTCATGTTGCCTGCACCTGCTCGGGAGAGGGATCAGATTTTCAGGTGCATTGCTTCGCGCATGCTGTCGACCTGGGCATCGCCGATGGCACTGGCCTTGCTGGTTCCGGAGACAATGATTTCCTTCACTTCGTCCATATGGGCTTCGTAGTAGGCCCGCTTCTCGCGCATGGGGTCGAGCAGGGTGTTGAGGCTTCCCGAAAGTATCTTCTTGCAGGCCACACACCCTATGGTCGCCGTACGGCACATCTCCCATATGTTGTCGCATTGGTCGGGGGTGAATATCCTGTGGTATTTGCCGACATTGCATATCTCGGGGGTTCCAGGAATATCCCTAGTCACCCGGGCAGGGTCGGTGACCGCCATGCGGACCTTCTGTTCGACTTCCTTGGGTGTGTCGGAGAGATAGATCGCATTGCCGGTGCTCTTACCCATCTTGGCGTTGCCATCCAACCCGGCCAAGCGTGATACCTGGCTCAGTTTTGCCTGTGGTTCGATGATATGGGTACCGTACATGTCGTTGAACTTGCGCACGATCTTGCGGGTCAGTTCGATATGGGGAAGCTGGTCTTCCCCGACAGGGACCAGGTGTGCGTTGCAGAACGTGATATCTGCGGTCTGGCTCACCGGATAGCCTAAGAAACCGTACGACATCTCGTTGTAACCGTACTGCGCCGCCTCTGTCTTGATGGTCGGATTGTGCCGCAAGACATTCACGCTGACGAGCATGGAGTAGAATACCGTCATCTCGGCAATGGCTTTGACCGCACTTTGCTGCACGATCGTCACCTTCGCAGGGTCGAGCCCAACCGAAAGGTTGTCGATGGTCACATCGAAAATACTGCTGTAGAGCAACTCGGGTTGCTCGAAGTGTGTGGTAAGGGCTTGGATATCGGCCAAAAGGATAAACGTGTCGTATTCATCCTGCAATTCCACCCGGCTCTTGAGACTTCCCACATAGTGGCCCAGGTGCAATCTGCCTGTGGTCCTGTCACCGGTCAATATTCGTTTCTTCTGCACTTCCATGTCATGCCCCCTAGCTGCACTGCTTCAACCGAGTATACAACAAATTGTCCGGAAGAAGAAAGTGGGGCATCAACCGAAAAGAGACAGGAGCCGGGCGGCTATAGGAAGCATGACCATGACGGCGAACACCCGGCAACTGTGCAGGAACACGATACGGGGTGTGTCGAGACCCATCTCCTCGGAGACCAGTCCCATCTCGGCGATTCCACCGGGAATCGAAGCGAAGAGTGCTGTGGCGAAGTCGATATGGAACACAAGGTGCAGTACCCATGCCGTCAGGAAGGCCATGACGAACAACTCAAGGAGCAGGATAGCCATGGGCACCAGCAGCGCCGGAAGGGATACGATGGAATCGAGTGAGACCTTCGCTCCTATATAGGTTCCGGCGAACAATTGGATGGCAAACCTCAACCAACCCGGATACCACGCCCGGGATGTCGCCATATTGAAAGCAGCGACAGCCACCATAGCTCCAATGAGCGCTCCAGCGGGAATACCGGCCATATCGAACAGGACTCCGCCTCCGACGGCCAACACAACGGTTGTCGCGAAACCAGTGTATGCCGGACGAACCGATACTGCCGCTCCTCTTCTCCCTGACGCATCGAGCGGAACCGCAGGGCGGATCGGCACCTTCTTGGCAAACAGTCGCTTCACCAACGGTGGAAAGAATGAGATGACGAACATGAACCGGAACATTTGCAGCAGTGACACATTCTCCATATCGGCACCGAAATCGGCTGCCACCAAGGCAAGGTCGGACACGCCCCCGGGAGCGCAGGCAAAGAACGAAGTCACAAGACTCAATGACGAAGCATGTGCCATCCATGCGGCGAACACCACATTCAGAAGCAGCAACATGACAACGAACACCAATGCCGGAAGTCCCACACGCCTGAACATGGCGATATCGGAACGGGTGAACCTCGAGCCGATTACGAGGCCCGAGACAATCTGGATCACAATACGAAGGTTGCCGGGATACAATTCCCCGAATCCTGTGGTGATAGTGCACAGGACCACCGCGAGCATCGAGCCGATCAAGGCCCCGGCAGGCACCTTCAGTCGTCTTGCAACCAGAGCTCCGGCGAATCCTACGATGTGCAACACAAACATTCCATAAAGCATGTACACCTCTCGAGCCATGGTCCGCGAAACTCAAGACTTGCCAGTGGCCTTGGAGAAAAACGGAGCATGGCAAGACCAAGGAACAAAATGTACAGTCCACCTGTTCAATTCTTGCTGTGAAATAGGTTCACAATACTGGCATTTTCCACTACTATCGGTCCATACGCAAGGAGGAATCATGAATCTTTCTATCCTGACAGCCGGTCAGAAGACCGTTGCATTCATTGGCATGGTGCTCTATATGGCACTGGTTGTTGTTGTCGGCTTGATCTACAGCAAGCGCAACAAGAGCACCGAGGACTTCTTCCTTGGCGGCAGGTCGCTCGGCCCCTGGGTAACCGCGATGAGTGCCGAAGCGTCGGATATGAGCAGCTGGCTCCTCATGGGGCTGCCTGGACTCGCCTATCTCACCGGTTTTGCGAGCGCAGGGTGGACTGCAATCGGATTGGCTGTCGGCACCTGGTTCAACTGGCGGTTCGTAGCCTATCGCCTACGCACCTATAGCCATGTCGCCGGCAATGCGATCACCTTGCCCGACTACTTCTCCAACCGGTTCCATGATAGCAAGCGGATTATCATGACCCTCTCGGCTGTGATCATATTCTTCTTCTTCATCATCTACACATCGAGCGGATTCGCCGCCTTGGGAAAACTCTTCAATAGCCTGTTCGGATTCGACTATACGTTGATGATGGTGATCGGAACAATCGTGGTGGTACTCTACACGATCGTCGGAGGATTCCTTGCCGAGAGCACCACCGATTTCATGCAGGGGACGTTGATGTTCTTTTCGTTGATCATCATCCTGATCGCCGGAGTGCTCGAAGCCGGTGGCTTGGGAGCGGTAGCCGCATCCATCGAATCCTTGGACGGATTCGGCAGCCTGTTTGCCAGCCACAATCGAGTTACCGGTGCCAGATCGGCAGTATCGTTTCTGGAAATCGCATCGTCCATGGCTTGGGGTCTGGGATACTTCGGCATGCCGCATGTCCTGTTGCGCTTCATGGCTATACGGGACGCCGAAGAACTCACCCGATCCCGCCGCATCGCCATGGTCTGGGTACTGGTCTCCCTTGCCGCCGCAGTGTGTATCGGTGTTGTCGGTGTCGCAGCGGTACCGTCGTTGTTGGATGGAGCAACGGCAGGGGAACTTTCCTCACGCAGCGAGACCATCTTTATCGTCATGACGCAGTTGCTCGCAAACTATTCGGGAATCCTCGTTGTGCTTGTGGGAGTTATCCTCAGCGGAATACTCGCTGCCACCATGAGCACGAGCGATTCGCAGCTTCTGGTAACCGCCTCCGCAGTCTCCCAAAACTTTTTCAAGGGTGTCCTGAAGAAGAATGCCACCGACAAACAAATCCTCTGGGTCTCGCGCATCACCATCATCCTGGTAGCCGTAATCGGAGCAGTACTCGCAGCCGATCCCAATTCCTCCATTTTCGGCATAGTCAGCTATGCATGGGCAGGATTCGGAGCCGCTTTCGGTCCGTTGATGCTTTTCAGCCTCTTTTGGAAACGGACAACCCTTGTCGGAGCAATCGCAGGCATGGCCGGTGGCTTCACCGCGGTGGTGGTGTGGAAGAATCTCATCGCTCCTTTGGGTGGTGCATGGGGTATCTACGAACTGCTACCCGCATTCCTGTTCAGCTGCTTGTGCATCGTGGTGGCCAGCCTGTTGTCTCTCAAACCTTCCCAGGAGATTTTGGAAGAATTCAAGCACATTGCCACCGGGAAAACAACGTAACAAACCAGCAATCACTATGCTGTATATATGCAGGTGTGGTAGAATCGGATAGCAGAGGCAAGGAGGATTGGTATGGCAGATAAGAAAAGATTTGTCGAAGAGTTCAAGAAGTTCATTGCCCGAGGCAATGTCATGGATCTTGCCGTCGGCCTTATCATCGGAAGCGCGTTCACCGCAATTGTGAAATCTCTGGTCAACGATATCATCATGCCGATTGTCGGCATGGTACTCGGTGGGGTCAACTTCAACAACTTGCGTATCGTCATACGTGCGGCTGTGGGAGACCGTCCCGAGCTGGCACTCACCTATGGTAATTTTATCCAAGCGATCATCGACTTCGTGTTGATCGCTCTTGTCGTGTTCATGATGGTCCGTGGCATCAATACCTTCCGTGAGAAGCGGGAACGGGCCGAGAAGGAAAAGGCAGCCGCACTTGCCGCAGCCGCACCACCGGAAGTTCCGGTAGTCCCTGCCGATATCGTGTTGCTTACAGAAATCCGCGACCTGTTGAAAAAGAAGAAGGACTGATCCGTGGGTTCAAAACCATATGGCACCAATGTGCTGGTTACCGGGGCGAGTTCGGGAATTGGACTCGCCTGTCTCTTGTTGTTCGCCAAGAAAGGATACCATGTCTGGGGTGTCTCCCGTTCGGGAAGCGTAGGACAGGATGTCCCCGACACTGTGCACTTGTCCAGGATGGATGTGACCGACGACATCGTGGTCGCTTCGGGAATCGAGCGCATCTGGTCGGAGGCCGTCGAGTTGACCGGCGATGGCATCGGTACGGTCGTACATTGTGCGGGATTCGGAATCGGCGGAGCAAGCGAGGATACAACCGCAGCCGAGGCTTTGTCACAATTCGATACGAATTATTTCGGTATTGTCCGGGTAGACAACGCATTGTTGCCCCTCATGCGTTTGCGAGGTCCTGCCATGGTCATAGCCCTCGGTTCCATAGCCGGACGTATCAGCATCCCCTTCCAAGCCCACTACAGCGCATCGAAATTCGCCGTCGAGGCGTTCATGGAAGCCTTGCGGATCGAAGGCAAACCCTTCGGCATCCGTTCGTGCGTGGTCGAGGCGGGGGATACGAAGACGCCCTTCACCGGCCGCCGCCAGATGACTATCCCGTCCGATTCCCCATATGCGGACCAGGCACGAAGAGCCATAGGAAAGATGGAGAAGGATGAACAGAATGGATACGCGCCGTCAAAGGTAGCCTCTGTCGTGTTCAGTGTGGCGCAAAAGAAGAATCCACCGGTACGAAAACCGGTAGGTGCCTCCTATGCCCTGCTCATGTTCCTCAAAAGACTGCTACCAGACCGTCTTGCCATCTGGGTCGTCACGAAAATGTACATCGGCTGACAACAACCCGTTATCTCTTACAGGTAGGCGCTTGGGGTTCCTGCCGCCAGGAACTTTCCTTCCCCGGGTTTTCCCAGGTACACATCGTCTCCCATGATCAATCGTCCCCGCAAATAGGTCATGATTGCCTTTCCGGCAACCTGGAATCCTTCGTACGGGGTGTATCCGGCTGCACTATGCACACTTGAGGCATCCAAAGTCCACATGTATTCAGGGTCGAACAACACGATATCGGCATCGCTTCCGACCTGCAACGACCCCTTGCGGGGGTATAGTCCGAAGGCTTTTGCCGGCATGGTCGAAAGCAGTCTGACCAACTGGGAAAGCGACAAGCGGCTCGAAGCCACAGCGAAGGAATGGATCAGCGGCAACATTTCCTCGGTCCCGGGAATTCCTGGATATATGGTGCGGCAATCGTCGGAGGCCAATTTCTGTGCGCGGGTGAACGAACAGTGGTCGGTCGCAACCACCTGGAACTCCTTGGCCACAAGGGCATCCTGGAGTATCCGGTTGTCCTGAGCTGTCCGTAATGGAGGGGTCATGACATACAATGGGCCTTCCGGTCCCGCAAGTCGCGAGGCATCGAGCAGCAGGTAATGGGGAGTCGTCTCCACCAGAACCTGGATACCTTCCCCTCGCAATTCGCGTACGGCATCCAATCCTCGTGCACTGGATAGGTGGACCACATACAACGGCATTCCGACTTCTCCTGCGAGAGAACCGAGGTACTTGATCGCACGATATTCAGCTTCCGCCGGTCGCAATAGGGCATGGTCGGCAGGTGTATGCCCACCGGTATGCTGAGCATTGGTCTCCTCGATCAAAGCATCGTCCTCGCAATGCGCGCTTACCATGATATTGTATCGCTTGCAGGCCGAGAACAACTCCCGCAATCCTTCCAGTTCGATAAGATAGCCGACATTCTTGTAGGTCGTAAAAATCTTTACGGTGGTCACCCCGAGCTTCACCAAATCCTGCAACTCGGCTTCGATACCCCCGTGCATGCCATAGACGCCCTGATGCAGGGCAAAATCTATTGCCATACCTTGGGACATGGCTTCGATACGCGCTTTCGCCGAATCTACCAGCGGCCTGGTCTTGTCGTGGTCGGCGAAATCGATGACCGTGGTCACCCCACCGAACGCAGCCAGCTTCGAGCCCTCCGCAAAGCTGTCCGCCGTCACCGTTCCCCGGGATACCAGGTGGTAATGGGTATGGGCATCGATCAAGCCGGGCATGACACACAATCCGTCCGCCTCGACCACTTCGGTGTCGACGGGAACCTCTTCAAGTCCTATCCGTGGTGCTATGCGTGCTATCTTCTCACCTTCGATCAGCAGATCGGATTTCCAGGAGCGGTCGGACTCCACCAATAGACCATCACGTATCAATATCGTATTCATGCAACACAGCATACTATCGAAGTGTGGGGTTGGCAAACGATTTTTCCAGCAGTACAGTACTATACGGTAACCGGGAGGTGTCCTTGTGAAACGATCGATTGTCCCCATCGCCATCCTTTTCCTTGCCCTGACATCAGTTCTTCCCGCGGCAGCGTTCAATGAGAGCCAGAACCGGCCGACCAACGGTTTGGAACGCAATGAATTTTCCATGCGCCTGTTCAAGATCCTTGCCGGACAAGGACCGGGCAATGTGCTGTTCTCTCCGACATCGGTCCATATTGCCCTTTCCATGACACTCAATGGGGCGGATTCATCCACCCGGGATGAGATGCTCGGGATCTTGGCTCCGCCAACGGCGACGCTTGAGACTTTGAATAAAGAAACTGCCGCCATGGTAGCTTCCTTCAAAAGCCTTCGGGAAGGCACTGCCCTGACGGTTGCCAATTCCCTGTGGGTAGACCGGCACTACCCGGTTTCCCCTCGGTTCGTCTCGGAGATGGAACGCTCGTTCGATGCCGAGACTGCAACCCTCGATTTCAATTCCCCCACTGCGGTCAATTCGATAAACGAGTGGGTTTCCCACGCCACCGACAGGAAAATCGAATCGATCGTCGACCGATTGTCGGCGGACATGCGTATGGTGTTGGTCGATGCGATCCATTTCCTGGCCGACTGGAAGTACCCGTTCGATGCGAACGACACACGCAACCGGGTGTTCCATACGCCTACGCAGGATATCAGGACACCGTTCATGAACAAGAGCATGTCGATGCATCTGGTGCACATACCGGAAGGAATCGGTATCCTGCTCCCCTACACGGACGAACGTATGCAATTCTTTGCCATCAGGCCCGATACCGGTACGGTCGGCGAATGGCTGCAAAGGCAGGATGCGACACTGCTCGATACGGTCTTCGCGGCATTGGAGCAGCCGAAGACCCGGGTGGAGCTCGCATTGCCCAAATTCCTCGACCGATTCGAAAAACCGCTCTCCCGCGATTTGCAGACGCTTGGCATGCGAATCCCGTTCGATCCCGACCGGGCCGACTTCTCCGGCATGCACGCCGATAGCCTCAAGGACTTGTATATCGGAGAAGTCCTCCACAAGACGTTTATCCGGGTGGATGAGAAGGGAACCGAGGCGGCTGCGGTCACGGCAGTGGTCATGCGGGCGACCAGCATGATGCCTACCGGGGAACAGGTGGTTTTCGATAGGCCCTTCGTCTACGGTATTGTCGATGCCCAGACCAGAAGCGCGCTATTCTTGGGAATCATGGAGCACCCCCAGACACCCTGAACACCCGCGCATTTCTTCCGGAATTCAGCCCTTCCAACGCAAGATGGGAAACTTGGCGGCCCTCACTTCATCCAACCGGCCCACAATGGTGTGCATCGGTGCGGCGGTGAGTACTTCGGGACTCGCTGCGGCTGTCTCGGCGAGTGCCAGCAACGCATCGGCCAACGTATCGATATCCTCCGGAGCCTCGGTTTCTGTCGGCTCTATCATGAGCGCCTCATGGACGATCATGGGGAAGTACATGGTCGGCGGATGGTACCCCATGTCCAGCAATGCTTTCGCGAAATCGAGAGCACCGACTCCGTACTGCTCCTTGTACTGTTGGAGGGAAAGGACAAACTCATGCATGCAGAGCCGGCCGAAGGGCAACTCGAAGTGCCCCTTGAGCCGACTCAACAGGTAGTTGGCGTTCAATACCGCATGTCTCGAAGCCTCCCTCAAGCCATCCTTTCCCATGGTCAGGATATAGGCGTACGCCCTGGCCAACACAAGGAAGTTCCCCCAGAATCCGCTCACCTTGCCGATCGATTCGGGAATATCCCAATCCCAACGGTAGCCGTCATCGGTTTTGCGGATATCGGGGACAGGCAAGAATGGACGCAGCCGCTCGGAAACCAGAACAGGACCGGCACCTGGCCCTCCACCTCCATGCGGAGTGGAAAAGGTCTTGTGGAGATTGAGATGGACGACATCGAAGCCCATATCGCCGGGGCGGACCATACCCATGATCGCATTCATATTGGCTCCATCGTAATAGAGCAATCCACCGCACCGGTGTACCGCCTCGGCGATCCGTACGATATCCTGTTCGAACAGCCCCAAGGTGTTGGGATTGGTGAGCATGATTCCCGCGATACTATCGTCCAGAAGTTGTTCGAGGGCAACCACATCGACCAAGCCCCGCCGATCGGTCGGCACCTCGACGATAGTGAATCCGTTGAGTGCCGCCGAGGCGGGATTCGTTCCATGCGCAGACACGGGAACGAGCATCTTGGTCCTCGCCGTATCGTTGCGAGACAGGTGGTAGGCCTTGATGATCTTCAACCCGGTATATTCCCCGTGGGCTCCAGCCGCCGGCTGAATGGTTCCCCAGTCCATGCCGGTGATGGCGGACAAGGCTTCGGTCAATCCATGGAGAATGGCAAGCGCACCTTGGGCAGTAGCGGGATCCTGCAGTGGATGCAGTGCTCCGAGACCTTCCAACGCTGCGATATGGTTGTGCAACTTCGGGTTGTACTTCATGGTACAGGATCCCAAGGGATACGGGCCGTGGTCGACGCCATAGGTGATCTTGGCCAAATGGGAAAAATGCCGGACCACACCCAACTCCGACAACTCGGGCAACTTGGGAGGCGACACCCGTTGCAGGTGCGATGGCAGTGGGTCGCCGGGTGGGACATCGGAGGCAGGATACGCATATCCGCGTCGGCCTTCCTTTGAAAGTTCGTATACCAACGGTTCCATCATACCAACACCTCCCGTATGATCCGCACATACCGGTCCAACTCCGCTTTGGTCCTCTTTTCGGTCACTGCGACAACACACGTACTCGCATCGGTAGATCGGCCCGTCAAGACACCCAACCGGATTCCACCATGGATGCCCTCGGCCAACAGGGCCGCAAGCGCCTTTTCCATGGTTTCGACTGAGTCGAACACCAGAGGGAATTCGGACCAGAACGGCGCGGTTCCTCCCAGGAGCACATGTGACGTGCCCGCAAGTTGACGGGCAAGGTATTGGGCCTTGTCTCGACTCGAACGAGCCGCTTCGAGCATACCGGCATAGCCAACCAACGAAAGGTGGATTGTCGTGGTCAATGCGGCCAATGCTTGGTTCGAGCAGATGTTGCTGGTCGCCCGTTCCCGCTTGATATGCTGTTCCCTAGCCTGCAATGTCAAGGTGAAGGCCCTCTTTCCACCGGTATCGACGGTTTGCCCGACAATTCGGCCGGGCAGTTTGCGCATCAGGGCTTCCCGTACTGCGATATATCCGCAGCTTGGTCCCCCGAAGGCACAGGGGAGTCCCAACGGCTGGGTATCGCCGATAGCTATGTCGGCATCCCACTCCCCCTGGGAACGCTGGATCACCAGCGACAAGGGGTCGCTGGAAATGGTCAGCAACGAACCGTTTTCGTGGACCGACCGGGCAAGGTCCGTGTAGTCCTCGATGAAACCGTACCTGTTGGGACTCTGCACCAAAACTCCAGCCACCTGTGCATCCAACAATCCTGGTATACCTGTGATATCGGTCGTTCGGTTGCACTCGGCGATAGTCCGTATGGAGAAGCCGGTACCGTAGCACCAGGTCTTCAGCACCTTCAAGGTAAAAGGGTGGACCGTTTCCGAGACCAGGACGACGGTGCTCTTGCGCTTCGAAGCCAACATCATGGCGGCGGCTTCCGCAGCTGCGCTATGGCCGTCGTACAACGAGGCGTTGGCGACATCCAATCCGGTCAATTCGCAGACCATGGTCTGGAATTCGAAGATAGCCTGGAGCAGGCCCTGGGATATCTCGGGTTGATAGGGGGTGTAGGAGGTGACAAAGGCCGGGAGAGCCGACAAGTCCTTGACGGCGGAGGGTATGATATGGTCGTAGGATCCCATGCCGAGAAACGACACGCCTACCCTGTTGAGGCTGGACAGGTGCTTGAACCGTCCGAGCACCTCTTCTTCGGACAAGCCGGCAGCGATCGGCAATTCCTTGCCGTAGAGGATGCCGCTTGGGATATCGCTGAACAATTCGTCCATCGAAGCGACTCCGATAGCTTTGAGCATGCGCTCACGATCCGCATCGGTATGGGGTATATAGGGAATCATGTTGCCTCCCGAGTGTGTTCCAACACCTCTAGTGTAGAACACCCCCGGAAGTCTTGCAACGAAGATTTATCGTGACTGTGGTTGTTCAGTGATTACAATACCCTGTAACTGTTCAGTGAAAGCAATACCTTTTCAAAGAAGAGAGCATTAAGCTTGAAGGATGAAAAGGATAGCGATGAGCAAGAGAGAGGCGAAGCGGTTGACGGTCATCGAACAGGTGTTGGAGAAGCAGGTCACCCAGAAGCGGGCAGCGGAACTGTTGGGCTTGAGTGTGCCCAGGATCAAGGTGCTGTGCCGAACCGTTCGGGAACAGGGGGCGCAGGCGGTTGTGCATGGCAATGTGGGCAGGACTCCGGCACATGCGGTGTCCCCCCAGGTGCGCGTCCAGGTGGTGGCCTTGTATCGCCAGCGGTACATGGACTTCAACTTCAGCCATTTCACCGAGAAGCTCATGCAGGAGCACGGCCTGACCCTCTCGCGCCCTACGGTGCACCGGATCCTCAGGGAGGCGGGGCTCTCCAGCAGTCGCAAGAAACGGAAGGCGAAACGCCACCACCGCAGGCAACCGCGCAGCCGGGCCGGGGAGCTGGTGCAACTGGACGCCAGCCGGCACGACTGGTTCGAGACCGGCGGGTATTGCCATCTGCACGCGGCCATCGATGATGCGCAGGGTGCGTTGCTCGCCCTGTGGTTCTCCCCGGAGGAGGTCACCGAATCCTACTACGAGCTGGTGCGGCAGATGAATGCCAGAGGGAGGCTTCCGATCGCCTTCTACACCGACAAACGCGGCGTCTTCACCAACAACCGCCCGGCGCGGCAGTTGAGCATCCCCGAGCAACTCGCGGGGGTGGATCCCTCGGAGACCCAGTTCAGCCGCGCCATGGCAGAGCTCGGCATCCACATCATCCTCGCCGGTTCCGCAGAGGCGAAGGGGCGGGTGGAACGCCTGTGGGGGACCTTGCAGGACCGCTTGGTGAAGGAGCTGCGCATCGCGGGGATCCGCAGCATGGACGAGGCAAACACGTGGCTCCCCTCCTACATCGCCGACCACAACCGGCGGTTCGCACGCAAGGCCGCGGATGCCCAGGAGGCGTATCGCTCGAAACTTCCCCATCAGGAGCTGGCGGAGATACTGTGCCTACACACCGAGCGGAGGCTCGACCACGGCCTGTCCTTCAGCTATGACGGCAGGGCGTTCGTCCTTCCCGAGCTGTGTCGGGGGAAGTCCCTCATCGCGCGCGCATCCCAGACGGTGACCGTGCTCGACAGCCCCCGATTCGGCATCAAGGCCAAACTGACCATCGGTGCGGCGAATTCACCCTGGAGCGCCTTCCATGGGCCTCGCCCGGTGCAGTAGGGGGTATCGGTATGGTATTGGTTTCTCTGAACAGTTGCGCACATCCTATGGTATTGTTTTCACTGAACGTTGACACGAAGATTTATCGTGACCAGGAAGCTCCGACGGAGACGGTAAGGGCGGCGATGTAGTTCTCTGTGTAGTTGTAGGAACTGACAGCCCAGGATTCCTCCGGATCACTCAGACCTTTGGCCGAACCGCCGAAGAACCGTGCGGTCCCGAACAACTCGAACCCGTTCTCCATCTCATACCCCATGCGCAGGGAAGCATCGAGAATGGAACCTTCGAAGTCGAAGTCGGCACCGTTGAAGAAGGTCGAGCTGGCATACGATCCCGCGATATCGGCACTCAAGTTGAGTCCGAAGGGAAACCGGTACTCGGAGTAGATAGCCAAGGCCGGGACCAGTCCGACATTCTGCGACACATACAGGCCTTCGTCTGTTGTCGTATCCCTATCCAATGCCAAGAACTTCACCGAAGCGTCGCGGATCTGCAGCACCAGGCCAAGTCCGAGCACAGCATTGTCATGTTTGCCCAACACGTCGTATGTGTAGGTAAAGCGGTAGAAGGGAAAACTGTAGGTGAGCTCCATGGGGGTTCCGGCTGCGAATGTCTGGGCAGTCGAACCATCGGATTCGGCACCGACAGTCACATCCTCGCGGAAAGTCACGTTGGTCACGAGCTCCAACGGCTGGTAGGTGAACCAGGCCCTGTGGCGTCCGGCAATGGTGGCTCCCACGGCATAGCGCTCGAATGGGAATAGAATATCCTGACCACCTTCATTGCGAAAGTCGAATGTGGTCGCGCCGTCATTGGCCGAGGCACCGTTCTTGTAGGTATGGTGGAGGATTGCAATCGCTCCCTGTTCGGTTTCGACGAAGGGTTCGAACGAGAAGGCCGGCAAGGCCGATACGACAAGGATCAAGAGCACAAGGACCGTGAGAAGAATGCGTTTCATAGCGCCTCCGAAATGTTTCAATTTTATATTGAATCCAATTTACAGGAGACGCCATGATTCGGCTAGTGACAATATCACCGTATCCGGGAAAATCGAAAACTTATTTCAGTCGAGCGTGGCAATAAAGGCCTCGTACCCCTTGGCATCGAGCAGGGCCTCCAATGCCGAAGCATCGAAGTCCTTTAACGTATACAGGTAATTGGCGTAACTGTCCTCGTTGACCGACTCGGGGGAACTCTCAAGATCCTTGTTCACAGCGGCAACCGTGCCCGCAACGGGGTTGTAGATGGCGCTGGCGGCCTTCACCGATTCGATGTTCGCAATCTCTTCATCCGCCTCGAACGAATCGCCTACCGTCGGCAATTCCACATACACCACCTCGCCCAAGGTATCCTGTGCATAATCGGTGATACCGACATACGCGACTTCTCCCTCGACACGAACCCATTCATGATCCTTGGAATACCGCAAGTCCGATGGAATCCTACTCATTGCCCACTCCTTTCCTCTCGCTCTGTTTGAGAATAAACCCGCAACAGCTCCAGGTCAAGTTGAGGATACAATACAAACCGGTCGAGCAGATCCTGGACCCGCTTGCGGGCTTCCCGGGCCGCCTGTTCATCCGTATCGCTCTTGGCTTTGCTTGCCTGTCCGACTTTGGCACCTTTGGCGATTGTCGAGGGCTTGGTATGGGACAATACGAGCTTGATGATCGATGCGATCTCCTTCATTTCTTCGGGCCCCATTCCCAAGGTAGTCACAGCAGGCGTTCCGATACGCAATCCACTGGTGTACCAGGGACCGTTGGGATCGAACGGCAGGGCATTGCGGTTGAGGGTCACACCGCAATCGCGGAGGGCACTCTCGGCCTGACGCCCGTTGAGACCGAATTCGCGGACATCGAGCAACATGAGGTGGTTGTCGGAACCACCCGTCGCCACGGGAATACCTTCGGCCAAACACGCTGCTGCAAGGGCTTTCGAGTTCTGTACAATCTGCTCGGCATATGTTTGGAACGATGCATCCAACGCTTCGGTGAACGCAACGGCTTTGGCTGCGAGCATATGGGGGAGTGGGCCGCCGATAACCAGGGGACACCCTTTGTCGACCGATTCGGCGAACTCCTGTTTGCACAAGATCATGCCACCGCGGGGACCGCGCAAGGTCTTGTGGGTGGTGGTGGTGACCACATCCGCCCATTTGACAGGATCATACGAACCCGTCATGGCCTTTCCGGCGACCAGACCGGCGAAGTGGGCCATATCGACCATGAAGACCGCACCGACGGCATGGGCTATTTCGCTCATCCGCTTGAAGTCGATCAACCGGGGATACGCACTGTATCCCGCCAAGAGGATAAGCGGTTTGATCTCCTTCGCCTGCTTCTCGATCGCGTCGTAATCGAGCAAGCCCGTCTCCTTGTCGACCGTATAGGAATAGGCGTCGAACATCTGGGCGGAAATGTTCTGCCGGTATCCGTGGGTAAGGTGACCGCCCGAGTAGTAGTCGAGACCAAGCAGCTTCTGGTTGCCGGTGAGCTTGCGGATCGAATCCCACTGCTCGCGGGACAGGTCGCTGGGATTGGTAATTCCAATCTTCTCAAGCGCCGGAGTCTGGATACGTGTGTTCAAGATCGCCCAATAGGCGGTGAGGTTCGCATCGGCACCGCTATGGGGTTGCACATAGGCATGTTCAGCCCCAAAGAGTTCGCACGCCAACTTGCAGGCATGGTCTTCGATCGCATCGACATTGTCACATCCCGCATAGAAACGATGGTAGGCAAATCCTTCTGCATACTTGTCGGTCAACAGGTTTCCCATGGCCAACTGGCACACGAGGCTGGAGTAGTTCTCGCTGGCAATAAGCTTCAGGTGCGACCGTTGGTCCGCCAGTTCCTGCACGATATGCGAGGCAACCAGGGGAGAGACTGAGGCAATCTGTTCCAGCGCCGCCAGATAGGCGACAAAACCACCATCGATCCGATCGATCGGGGTCTTCTTCAGATAGGCTTGCAAGATAGGGGATGTGCTCATGGCGAACTCCTTGATTTGGCAGAAAGATATCTGTTGCATTGTGCCCCCATAGTCGCAACATTGTCAATAAAAGGCACCAAAACTCCAGGGCAATACCTGGACTCGACAGTTTCGCCATTTTGCCGCCCAAAGGGACTCACATGCCCCACCTTACGTTCCCTGCACTGATATGATGTGACCGTCTGTCAAGCACTTTTTTTTATAAATATATTCTCATCCAATGTCTTCCTAATAG
>ENA-OSEO01000267-OSEO01000267.1-sediment-metagenome-genome-assembly--contig:-NODE-267-length-145983-cov-6.929023_pt1 | contig 145983 bp, 144 predicted proteins | sample MGYA00237883_ERZ534232 | MGnify/ENA metagenome assembly ERZ534232
GGATTGAGCCCTATACAATATAGAATCCAATCGACTCGGATCGCTTAAACTATGTCCAACATTTGGGGTGCACTTCAAAGCCCCCGTCCCCCCTTGTGCGGCTGCCGCACAAGGGGGACAGAGCACAAGAAAACGGCCAGCGTTAATGCTAGCCGTTTTCCACCAGAGCAGGCCCGAAAGAGATAATCTGCCAGGCACCATCTTCCACAAGACGATCCAAACTGACTTCACTTTCCCGGATGATGGAGAAATTGCTTTTTCATCGATCTCCAGCAATTCATCGTCTCCGGAGGCTCTGGCAGTGTTCCGGTAGGCAATGCCGTTGCGAAGAACATAGCCGCGGTCTCGAAAACCATAATAGTCGCCGTTGATGGCGAAGATGGCGTTCTGATCCTTGGCAATTTCCGAGGTCGTTTTTTTTTTTTTGATGTTGCGGCCAAAGGAATTACTGGCCAAAGCAGTTTCCGCAGAGGTTACCACTGCGGCAGCCTCATAGGACCTGGGTATCACAAAGGTGTCCAGAAGAACGAAGACAAAGGCGCCGGTCAGCAAGAAGGCATACAAGCCGGACCAACGATACGGTTTCTTAAAAAATTTCAGGATCATCATGGCTGCACTATGCACTTTCCTTTATAAAACATATCGCTTCTGGATGTGGTAGATGAGGACATACAAATGCCGTCTACGAACATCTTGATCAGCGGGAGGGGGAGGGGCAGGCTGCGGAGGCCGGTCTGTAAGGCGACCCCTTTTCCATGTTCAGCGGGTGTCGGCACAGAGCAACGGGATATTCGGATTCAAGAGACGCGAAGATATCCTGACAAGCTGGGCTGCTTCCGTCATTGATGATCACGATCGGCAGATCGGATCGCAAAAGGTTGCCCGCCAGCTTCAACAGCTGCTGATCCGGCTCATAGGGCGGTACCGGAAGGAGTTGTGCCCGGTATGCCACCCATCCGGCCCCCGTCCTCAGGCCGGGTACCCTCTTCCGGGGGCTGGGCCCCATCCGGGCGGACGCCATGGCCGGCCATTCCGCCGCCGGGGCCACCCATGCCACCGGTGACGGCCGTGCCGTCATCGGAGATCCGGGTGACGCTGGAGGAGAGGGTGATGTCTGTGAGCTTCGTATCCCCGGCTTTCAGGGTATAAGTTTTTCCAAGGGCAAGGTCGGGAGCGCTGATCAGAATGGATTGATAATCCTTCACAGGCGTGAAGCTGAATACCGTGTTGCCGCTTTCATCCAAAAGGCTGGCCTGTATGCCCGCCTTTTGGACGGAGGTATAGTAAACCGTGATGGAAGCCTGGGTGGAGGTATCCTGCGGAGACTGGGCCATGCCCGAACTGCCGGCGATGGCCAGGGTGCCGCCGGTCACCACACAGTCGTAATTATAGTCCATGGGACCGTTTCCGTTGCTGGTGGGGCCGTTGACCAAGACGCTGCCGCCAGCAAAATAAAGGGAACCGTTGGAGTCCAGGCCGTCCCCGTCCGCATCCACCGTCAGGGTGCCGCCGTTGATGGTGATGACGTATTTTTCGCTTTGGTCGACGCTGTTGACACCGCCGGCCGCATTGACGCCGTCGTCGCTGGCTTTGAGGCTGATGGCACCGCCGTTGAACGTAACCGTGACCCCTTCCAGGCCCTCCGTGCAGGTGGTGATCTGGATGTTGCCTGCATTAATGATCAGGTCGCTCTCGGCATGGAGGGCATCATCCCCTGCGGAGATTTTGAAGGTGCCGCCGTCAATGACCACCCAGCCCTTGGTCTCGTCTTCATCGTTGTTGGAATCCACAGCATCGCCGGTAACGGTGATGTCAAAAGTGCCGTTTTGGATGGCAATGGAATCCCGTCCCCTCAGGCCGTCGTTGGCGGCGGTCAGGGTAATATTTCCGCCGGTGATGACCAAATCGTCCTTCGTGCCGATGCCGTTGTTGAAATTGCCTTTAACCGTCAGGCTGCCGGTACCGTTAAGGGTCAGGTCGCTCTTGCTGAAGATGGAGGCGTCCGGTTCATCCTCCCCTTCGGCATAGGCATAGGCGGCGCCGTCCTCCACGGTGTTGACGGTGTTCTCGGCCAGGGTGATGATGGTTTTATCGGCGGACGCGGAATAAATGGCGGCGCTGTCGGAGCAGCGGAGCTGTACGCCGTTGAGGACCAGCCGGACCGTGTCTTTTTCATCGGCATCCACCAGGATCTGGCCATCGTCTAAGGTGCCGGAAAGGACATAGGTCCCGGCGGCGGTGATGCGGACCACCCCATCCTCAAAGGCGGCGCCGCTGCCGGTGACGGAGGCGCTGTCGCCTTGCAGAACAATGGCAGTGGCTGTGGCGCTGTCCCAGGTGGCATCCAGATCTTCCTCGCTGTATTCCGCCTTGCGGGTCACCGTGAGAGCCGCGGAGGCGGAGGCCGCAGAGGCCGAGGTTGTGCCGGCGGCGGCAGTGCCCGCAGCCGTCGTGCCGGTGGAAGCGGTTCCGGTGCCGCAGCCGGCGGCCAGGCCGGCCATCAGCAAGGCGGCCATCAGCAGGGCGGCCCCTTTCATCAACTTTGTTTTCATATCGATTCTCTCCTTACAATACGTCTTCTTTTTTGCCGGCAGGAACTCTGCCGCAGCTGATGCTCAGGTTGCCGTTGCGGCAGCGCAGCGCGTCGATAAAGGGTTTCTCCATGCCGTCGGCCTTCATGGTAATGTGGTATTTCAATTCAAACAGGCTTCCCATGTTGGTGGTTTTAGCCTGGACCAGCTCGGCCCGATGAGTGTATTTCCGGAACAGGTCGTCGAAGATGCCGGTGTAATCCAGGTTTTCAGGGATGGTGATCTTCAGCTCCTTATCCGCGGCAGAAATTTTCGGTTCACCGAAGGTCAGAGTGTTAAGAAGCAGAGACGCCGAACCGATAACTAAAAGGAAGAGAAAGGCGATTCCCACATAGCCGGTGCCGGTGGCCAGACCCAAAGCCATGGTTAAGAAGATGCTGCCGATTTCCCGGGCGCTTCCCGGCACCGACCGGAAACGGACCAGGCTAAAGGCACCCATGACGGCGACGCCGGTCCCGAGATTGCCATTGACCATCATGATCACGATCTGGATCATAGCCGGCAGCAGGGCCAGCGTCACAACAAAGCTTTTGGTGTAGGTGTTGCGATACATATAGATCAAGGCTACTCCCAGACCCAGGGCCAGGGAGGCCAGGGTGCAGATCAGCAGGCTTTCCAGGGACAGTGTGCTGACAGCCGCCGAGTCCAGTAAATTGTTAAGCACAGTGGATGACCCCTTTCGTTTTGATGTTGCGGCTAAGAAAGTTCTTGTAGCATACACCGTATTTTGAATAGGTGATCGGATAGATCCCCATTTCCGACAAGGCCTTGGCCAGCCACAGCGGCATGGCGCCGCACTGCTTGAGCTCCATCAGCGCCTGGCCGGACGCCAGAAGCGGTGTGCCCCAGGAGCCTTTGGCAAGATCCAGGGCATGGTCCCGGAAACGGATGTTCCGGTCAAAGGTGATCCGCAGTTCAGGATCCTCCATGCCGTACAGCGCCAGACGGTCGTAGGCGATGTACACCTTGGGGCTTGGCCGGTAACGTTTCAGGAACCAGTCGATTTCATCGAGGATCTGGCCACCGCCCGGGGGCTTTTCCCCGGTCTGAAGATAGCGCTGGGCTTGTGCCAGGGTCATTTCCACCCGCCGCTTGTAAACGATCCCCTTGTATTTTTTCTTCAGTTCCAGAAAAACGGTCGAATCCGGCTTGGGTGCGCCGTAGCAGCGCAGCCGCAGCTTTTCCTTGTACAATGGCTTATCAATGGAGGCCCGGATGATCGCAAAATCGTCGGTATCATAATAGATATTGCCGATGGTATGTACCCCGCAGCGGTCTGCTTTCATATGTTCCGTCAATTGCCCCATCAAAGCCTGAACCTGGATATCACTGAGCAGATATTTTTTCTCGCAGCGTTCGAAGACGTCCTTGTTCTTTGTCATGGTCCATCCCTCCTTGAGCTCCTTGCTGAGGTTATCATACCCTCCGAAACTGAAATTACTCTGAAAAAATCCTTCAGCTTCGTTTCAGATAATTTTCAGCAATCCATGCTATAGTTAAGCTATAAATTGGAAAGGAGCATGAAGATGCGTGTTCTGATCGTTGAGGATGAGGTCCGCTTGGCCGAAGCCTTGGGGCAAATCATCTCCGAACAAAAATATTCCGCCGATGTGGTTCATGACGGGGCCGCCGGCTTGGATTACGCCTTAAGCGGTCTGTATGATGTGATTGTTCTGGATGTGATGCTGCCCAAGCTTAGCGGCTTTGAGGTGGTGCGGGGTATTCGGGCCGCCAAGATCACCACCCCGGTGATCCTGCTGACCGCCAAGGATGAGGTTTCCGACAAAGTGACCGGCCTGGACTGCGGCGCCGACGACTATATGACCAAACCCTTTGCCCCGGAGGAACTGCTGGCCCGGATCCGGGCGCTGTCCCGGCGGCAAGGGGATGTGGTGCTCTCCGAAATGACCTTCGCCGATCTGACGCTGAATCTTTCGGCCTATACCCTGAGCCGGGGCGCCAAATCGGTGCATCTGGGCAATAAAGAGTTTGAGGTCCTGAGGATCCTCATGGCCAATCCAAAGCAGATCGTCTCCAAGGAAGACCTGATCATCAAGGTCTGGGGCATGGAATCGGATGCGGAGGACAACAACGTGGAGGCCTATGTTTCGTTTTTGCGGAAGAAGTTCTATTTTCTGGGCTCCAAGGTCAACATCAATACGATCCGCAAGGTCGGCTACCGGCTGGAGGCGGAAGAAGGATGTTAAAAAAACTTCGACGAAAATTCATTCTTATTAATATGTCCCTGCTCAGCCTGGTTCTGGTGATCGTCATCGCAGCCGTCGGCTATTCAAATTACCAGCAGCTGAAAAATGAAAGCGATGCCGTATTGCAGCGGGCCCTCAGCAACGACGGCAGCCGGCCGCCCATCCACCGGGTGGAAATCGGCATGCCCGGGGAGAAACTGCCGAAATCCGAGCCTATGCTGCCGGCATTCAGCGTACTGCTGGACCAGGAGGGCAAGGTTCTTTCCGAAACCCGGGAAAATGTGGATGTGTCCGGCAAGGCCATGGTCCAGATGGCCGATATGGTTCTGGAAACCGGTTTGCAGGAGGGCGTGCTTCATGATATGAACCTGCGGTTCCTGATGAAAGAAACACCGGAAGGCACCCGGATCGCCTTTGTGGATATGAGCCGGGAAATGGATATGCTGGCGAGCCAGCTGACCGCACTGCTTCTGATTGGTTTGGGCGGTTTGGCCGCCTTTTTCCTGATCAGCCTTTTCCTCTCTGCCTGGGCCCTGCGTCCTGTGGAAAAAGTCTGGGAACAGCAGCAGCAGTTTGTGGCCAACGCTTCCCATGAGCTGAGGACCCCCCTTACCGTGATCCTCGCCAATCTTGGCATCCTGCTTTCCCATCCACAGGACACCATCGCCAAGCAGGCCAAATGGATCGAGAACACCCAGACGGAAGCCAACCGCATGAAAAAGCTGGTGGAAGACCTCCTTTTTCTGGCCCGGTCGGATGCGGCCCAAGCGCCGCTGACCCGGACGGAATTCAATTTGAGCGATGCCGTTCTGGGCTGCCTGCTCCCTTTTGAACCGTTGGCTTATGAAAAAGGCGTGACGATCCAAAGCGATATCCAGCCGGAGGTGAGCCTGGTGGGGGATGAAGGCCAGATCAAGCAGCTGACCGTTATTCTGCTGGACAACGCCTGCAAATATGCCGGCGATCAGGGTGACGTCACCGTGTCTCTCAAAAAAATCAAGGATGGCGTCCGTCTGTCGGTCGGCAACACCGGACGGCCCATTCCGCAGGAAAACCTCACGCAGATTTTTGATCGTTTTTATCGGGCCGACAGCGCCAGGAGCCGGGAAGAAGGCGGTTACGGACTGGGCTTATCCATCGCAAAAACCATTGTGGACCATCATGGCGGGCGGATCTCGGCGGATAGCAGCGAGGCCGCAGGAACCCTGTTGACGGTCTGGCTGCCAGCCAAAGATTGATTGTATTGGAGGACGTGTTGTGAAAAATAGGCTCAGTGACATTCGCAAGCATTGCGGCATAAGACAGCAGGAGATGGCCTGTATGCTGGGCGTATCCAGGCAGACCCTCAGCTCCATCGAAAATGGCCACTGGGATCCATCCATCAAACTGGCTTATAAAATCGCCCGCTTTTTTGGCAAGCCCATCGAAGAGGTGTTCCTTTTTGATGAAAAATGGGAGGTTGAGGAGCCCGCTCGATAGGAGTGTTTAAAACGAACAGAGGCAGCCGGGGAGGCTGCCTCTGTTTTTATCTCTGGCGAGTTGTTTCAAAGGGCGACAGGATTCAATCGAAATGCTTCAGAAACGCCGCCGCGTTGTCATAGAAGATCCGGTCGGCCAAGGGCTTGCCGAAATGGCGGCCGATGCAGTCATAAAAGGGCTCCAGATCCTTCGTGGAACTCAGAAAAGCCGGTGTGGTGCAGCCGTCGAAGTCGGAGCCCAGGGCCAAAAAGCCTTCGCCGCCGACGTTCAGGAGGTGGTCGATGTGGCGCAGCATGCCATCATAGCAGGTCACCTCGCCGTCCTCCCTCAGGAAATGCACATAATAATTCAGGCCAACGATGCCGCCGGTCTGGACGATGGCCCGGAGCTGGTCGTCGGTGAGGTTACGGGCATGGGGGCAGACCGCCCGGCTGTTGGAGTGGGTGGCCAGGATGGGCTTGCGGGTAAACTTTGCCACCTCCCAGAAGGTTTTGTCGTTGAGGTGGGAGACGTCCACGGCCACCTTAAGTTCCTCCATGCGGCGGATGATCTCCCGGCCGAAGGGCTTCAGTCCAACCTCGGATTGGCTGCCGCCGCCGATCTCGTTTTCGGCATTCCAGGTGAGGGTGATGATTTTCACGCCGTAACCGGCCATCCGTTCCAGATTGTCCATTTTGCCCCCCAAGGCGGCACCGTTTTCGATGGTCAGGATGGCGGCGGAGCGGTCCTCCCGAAAGGCCGCCTCCACCTCGCCGGTGGTGCGGCATTGCCGGATGCGGTCCGGCAGCTGCTCCATATTACGGAGAAAATGCCGGTAATAGGTTTCCGCCTGATCCGCCGCCGCCTGTCCGCGGAGGTCGTCGTTGATAAAAATGGCAAAGCACTGGCAATATCGGGCGCCGGAGGGCAGCCGGTCCAAATCCACATGGCCGTCGTTTCCGGCGAAGGACTGGCCTTTCAGCAAAGTGTCGCAATGGAGGTCCAGAATTTTCACGGTGACCACTCCTTGTTAAGTCTTCGATACGTTATGCGTTGCGTTGGCGGCTGTATCCGGCCGCCGCGGCAATAAAGGCTTTGTATAATTCGGCAAAAACAGGCGCGGACTGCAGCATGTCTTCGGGATGCCATTGGACTCCGATGCGGAAGGTTCGATCTGTGGATTCGATGCCCTCGATCACCCCGTCCGGCGCCCAGGCGGTTGCCCGATAGCCGGGAGCGGTTGTTTTGATGGCTTCATGGTGGAAGGAGTTGACGGCCAGGGTTTCGGATCTCACCAGAGCATAGAGCAGGCTGTCCGGATCCACCCGGATGCTGTGGCTGGGCAGGGCGCGGCTGACCCCTTTGCGCGAATGGGCCATCGCGCCTGGCAGCTGGGCACCCAGGTCCTGGTACAGGCTGCCGCCTGCGGCCACGTTCATGATCTGCACGCCGCGGCAGATCCCCAGCACAGGCATGTCCAAGCCAGCAGCTTTTTGATAGAGCAGGATTTCAAAGTCGTCCCGGGAGGGGCAAAGCGCGCCCAGGGTGGGGATGGCTGTTTCTCCGAACAGCGCCGGCTGGATGTCGCAGCCGCCGGTGAAATACAGGCCGGAGACCAGGCTGAGATAACGGCCCGCCGTGGCCGGGTCCTCGGTATAGGGCAGGATCAAAGGGGTGCCGCCATTTTGGGTGATGGCGGCGAGATTGACGGTCCGTATCTGATAGCTGTCGGTGGCTTCATCGCTGATCCTGCTGGGGACTACGCCGATCAAAGGCCTCATGGGTTCTGCCTCCTTGACAGCTGCCGTCCGGGCCCGTAGAGCACGAGCCCGGCGTTCCGGCAGGTGATGGTTCCTTTTTCTGCCGCGATGACACCGTTGACCAGGACAAAATCAATTCCCTCCGGATATTGGTGGGGGGTGAGATAGTCTGCGGTATCCCGGAGGGTCTCCGGATCAAAGATGACCAGGTCGGCCCGATAGCCTTCCCGGATCAGGCCCCGGTCCTCCAGCCTTAATCTGGAGGCCGGCAGAGCGGTGATCCTGCGGATGGCTTCCGGCATGGAAAGGATTTGTTGATCCAGCACATAACGGCGAAGAAACCGGGGGAAGGTGCCGTAGCTGCGGGGATGGGGTGCTCCTTCATTGAACACATAGATGTCGCCGTCCGAGGCGATGCTGACATAGGGATATTCCATGATGGCCCGAATGTCGCTTTCATGGATGTAATGGTAAATAATATGCAGGAAGGGATCGCCGCAGTTCATTTCCATGACCAGATCCAGCATCGCGTCCATATCGCAGGCTTTGCCGCGGCTGGCCAGGACCTGGGGGATGGTTTTGCCTTCCAGGGAAGGCTCCGGCCGGTACTTGGCCACCTCGATCAGGGAGAAATCCTCCCCGATGCGCAGCCGGAGCTGCCGGGCGGCATAGGCCCGGATGAGGCCGGCCTGAGCGGGATCGGCCAGCCGCTCCTTCAGCCGTCCGAAGCCGCCTTCGATGGCCCATTCCGGCAGAAGCTGGGTGAAGCCGGTGCAGGAGGCGCTGTAAGGGTACAGGTCGGCGGTCACGTCCAAGCCCTGGGCCCGGGCGTCGGCGATCATGGCGATCATGGCGGGGCCGGAGCCCCAGACGGCGGCGCCGCAAGCCTTCAGATGGGATATTTCCACCGGGATGCCGGCGGCTTTTCCGATGGCGATGGCCTCCGCAAGGGCATGGAGGACGCCGGTTTGTTCATCCCGCATGTGGGTAGCATAAAACCCGCCGAAGGCGGAGGCTGTCTTGGCCACCTCCGCGATCTCTTCCTCAGAGGCAAAGCGGTCCGGGAAATATTCCAATCCAGTGGACAAGCCGAAGGCGCCATCCTTCATGGCTTCTGCCAAGAAGATTTTCATGGCCGCCAGTTCCCGGTCGCTGGGCTGGCGGGAGGGATCCTCCATGGCGGCCTTGCGCAACTCGCCAAAGCCGGTCAGTGTGCCGAAATTGACGCCCAGGTTCCCCTCCAGCTGCGCCAAGTATGGGCCAAGACTGACGCCGGCGGCGCATTCGCCGCAGTTTCCTCCAAGAACGGTGGTGACGCCCTGGAGCAGCGCGTTGTCGGCGGAAGGGACCCGCAGGATACCCCGGTCGGCATGGGAGTGGATGTCGATGAAGCCCGGCGCCACGATGCGGCCGGTGGCATCGATGGATCCTTCGGCCTTCACATGGCTGAGATCGCCGATTTGGCGGATGCGTCCGTTGGAGATCCCAAGATCGGCCCTGCGCCCGTCGCTGCCGGTACCGTCCAGAACCAGGCCGTTTCGGATGACCAGATCATAGGCTGTGGATTCCGCTGCTGCAATGACGTGATCTGACATAGGGTTGCACATCCTTTTCATGAAAATCAAGGCGAGGATAGCGCTTGGACGAGGAAACTCAATTCGATTATATATTTGAATATTGGGATAATCAACATGAACCGGCAAGATTGTCTTGAAAAAGCCAATCGAGGCATACGAAGGCTTGGAAGCATGGGCGATTGACGGACTTATCCGGAAGTGGTATAGTGCAAATATCCCCTGTGGGGGGATGCTTGAGGAGGGAAACGTCATGTGGATCTTCTATGGATTGATGTCCGCGGTGTTTGCCGCGATTTCTTCGATTTTGGATAAGGCCGGGGTGGCTGCCATTGATTCCAATCTGGCCACGGCAGTGCGAACCAGCATGGTTATTGTCATGGCCTGGATCCTGGTCTTTTCGACGGGCGTCCAGCACCAGGCGGCCAAGCTGGGAACCAGGGGCTGGATCATCCTGCTGATCTCCGGCGTGCTGACGGGGCTGTCCTGGCTCAGCTACTTCAAAGCCATGTCCCTGGCGGAGGTTTCCAAGGTGGTGCCTCTGAACCGGATCAGCGTGATCATGACCATGGTGCTGGCCAGCTATTTCCTCAAGGAAGCCATCACGCCCAAGACGGCCATGGGCGGCGCGCTGATTTTGCTGGGAACGATCATGATGGTGCTGTAGAGCGGGGCATTGGCTGAGTCTATTTGGTAAGATCCAGGTATCGGCGCAATTGATCTTCCACATAGGCTGCCGCCATCTCAACCATGGGTGCAGCGTCGCCATCGATGAATGGAGGGATGCCCTAAAATCTAGATCTGAAAGGGTCACACCATAAATCGTGTAAAATTTCACAAATTCGAGAGGAAAACCGGGAAAGAGGTCGAAACCCTCATAGGGATCAATATATCAATCATGATGTTATATCCCTCAGAAAGAAGGACGTCCATGAGCGAGCCGAAGGTTTCTTTCAAAAAGCACCAGCCGCTGCGCCTATTGCGAAACCATACCTATCCCGCATATCAGCTTCATGCTGTGGCCGGCTCAGACAAAAAAACACCGCCGGAGCAGGTCTTGGCCTTGGCGGTGCTGGAGACCCTGGATTGGCTGCGGAAGCGTTTCCGGGAATTTGAGATCCCGGAGTCTCTCCGATATCCGGAAGCTGCGAAGGACCAATCCATGAGCTGGAGCCATTTGAAGTCCTTCCAGATCAATGAGGGGTATAAGGCCGAAGCCCTTTGGCTGCCGGACGAAAAAATCTGGGCCTTTCAGCTGACGGAGCCCGACCTGGGCCCGGATCCGGGCGCACCCACACAGACACGCCAGCCAGTCCCCGGCCGGATCATCGAGACCAACATTGGCTATCGGCTGATCAATGGGCTGGTGGAGTGCGGCTTCAGGACCATGGTGTCCGACGTGGAGGGTACGACGGTGCCCTTTGAAGTCTATCGATTATCCGTGATCAAGCATCTGGCCCGGAATCCATGGATTGGGCTGCGGCAGGGCTGGCCGCTTCTTGACCGGGAGCATGTTCTCAACCATGGAAAAGCGCTGGATCATTTGCGCGACTGGCTGAAAAGCCCGCAGCGTATGATGCCAGCTGTGATCATCACCGAAGACGAGGCTGAAGAACCCCAAATGGCAGGGCTTCCTTCTCTTATCGACCTGAGTCAGAGCGGAGCCTGGAGAGACGTTGTGAAGGCGCCTGCGATCCCATTGCCGGAGGAGCCCCGGCCTAAAGAAAGGGTCGCCGGGATTCCGGAGATACTTAAGGAAATGGTCCGCTATCGCATGGGCTATGCCCAATTCTTTTTTCTGCCGGAGCATCAGATTCCGGCATTTCATAACAAAACAGGATATCGTCTTCGGGTGGGGGAGACGCTGCTGATTGAGCCTGTCCTTTTCGAAGGGACCGTGTCGCGGTTCGATTTCAGCGGAAGCCCGGAAGACCGGTCGATTGCCGCCCGGCGGCTGGAGGACCGGGTGCAGAATTATCCCATGCACAAGCCGATGCGCTTTGGCAGCGTGGCGTTCTTGAGCGAAGCCAAGGAAATCCGCAACAACAATATTCTGAAGTTGAGCCATTCAAAGGAAGATATCCTGCGGGCTATGGAGGACAATGTTAAGGCCGAGGTACAGGGGCGCTTGGAGGAAGCGCTGAAGCATTCAGAAGCGATCCAACTAAAGGATGATAAAATCCTGCGGCTGAAGCAGGAAATTGAGGAACAGGATGAGGATAAAGGGGCGCTGCGGCTGGCAATGGAGGAGCAGAAAAAGCTGCATCTTGCAGAGCTGGCGGAAAAGGATGGGGAAATCTGCAGACTGCATGCGCTTTTGGCTAGGCCGTCCCGGCCTGAGCAGGTCGCGGATTGGGTGGAGAGGCATTTTGCCGATCGGATGATTTTCCATTCACGGGCCCAGGATGAGATGAAAAAGGTGGCGCCGGGCGATCTGGATCTGCAGCTCCTGTGCGATGCCTTGGAATATTTGGCCACGGATTACCGGGATGAGCGGCTGGGACGGATCGACGAGGTCGAGATGCAGCGGCGCTGCGTCCGGAAATACAATCGACCCTTCGAGGTGGCGCTGGTGAAGGGCCCATCGATGGCGGCTTATCCGAAGAACTATAAGATCAAGTATGAGATCGGCCATAAGGGGAAGCCCATTGAAAGTCCTCTGGATCTGCATCTGAAGGTGGGAAACCAGGCGGATCATCTGCTGCGGATCTATTTTTTATACGATAAGGAGAAGCAGTGGATCGTGGTGGGGTCCCTGCCCTGGCATATGAAGACGGTGGGGTATCGGTGAGACAAACGTTTTGATAAGTCATGAAGAAAGAACAATGAAGAAGCATGCCAGGCAGATTTTTAAGGACGGGCTTATATGACGACGAATATTTTGCCATTGGAAGGAAGGAGTATCCTGATGAAAAAGCCCCGCGCACCCCAATCCGAACTGCGCCAAATCCCCGGCATCGGCGAAAAAACCGAGCAGGACCTTATCGCACTGGGCTACACCACCCTTGCTTCCCTGCGGGGGCAGGATCCCGAAGAGATGTACATCCGGGACGGTCTGCGCCGGGGCCATCCGGCGGATCGCTGCCTGCTTTACGTCTTTCGCTGCGCGGTGTATTTTGCAGAAACCCCGGATCCTGAACCGGAAAAGCTCAACTGGTGGTACTGGAAGGATCCGCAGAAATAGTCATAGGAGACTTCAAGCCTACAGCAGCATCTAAAAAAGCATGGGTAAGCTTCATTGGATCAGACCATCCCATAGGGAAGCGCTTAAGGAAACCCCCCGTTGCAGTCTGTTGCTGCAGCGGGGGGTTGTTTTGCCTTGGATTGGATTGCCGGCGGTCAGCTCAGCTCGGCGCAATTCATCGGCTGGCCTCTCAGCATGACCAAGCCGTGATCCAGGGCGCCGATCACTGCCCTCAGGTTTTCCTCCGCGGCCTTAGGACTGCCGGGCAGATTGACGATCAGGGAACGGGAACGGATGCCGGCCGCCGCCCTGGACAGCATGGCTCGGGGCGTGATCTGGAGACTGGCGCTGCGCATGGCCTCCGGTATGCCGGGCACCAGCTTGTGGCAGATGCCGATGGTGGCTTCCGGGGTCACATCCCGGGGTGCAAAGCCGGTTCCCCCGGTGGTGACGATCAAAGGAATGTCAAGAACATCCGATGCCTGGATGAGGGCTTCCTCGATGGCCTCGATTTCGTCCGGGACGATGCGGCGGTGGATGACCTGATAGCCGTTTGCCTCCAGAAGGGCCTGGACGCGGGGCCCGCCTTCGTCGGGACGTTCTCCCCGGTGGCTGCGGTCGCTAACGGTGATGACGGCTGCTGTGAACATGATGGGCACCTCATTTCAATATCAGGATGTGGTCCGGTGCGACGTCGACCTCCAGGGCGCTGCCGCAGGGCAGGGCGGTCCATGAAGGCTTGGGTATTTCCATGCGGAGGGTGGTCGCATGGGCTTCGGCTCCCTGAACCGCCAGGGTCAGGATCACGGAAAACACGTCTTCGGTAACCCGAAGGAGGGTGCAGGGGATGCAATTGACTTTATCCTTCCCGGCGGGATGCAGATCGTGGGCCCGGATGCCTAGGGTGAAAGGGTGCTCAGGCAGCGGCCTGCCGCATTGAAGCTCCAAATTCCATTGAGGAAGATAGGCTATCGTCGTTCCGGCACTCCGCTGGGCAGGTATGAAATTCTTGCAGCCCGACAGCCTGGCCGCACTGACCGTGCCGGGATCGCGGAACATGGTTTTCACAGGGACCACGGGATCGGTGCGCCCGGCATCCATGACGCAGACCTTGGCGCAATTCCGGTACACCTCGCCCCGGTCGTGGGAGATCCATAGGATGGTCCCCCGGAAATCAGCCAGAATATCAAAAAGCTCGGTTTCCAGCTGCCAAGTGAGATAGCTGTCCAAGGCCGAAAAGGGCTCATCCAGAAGGATGGTCGCCGGCTGGGAGGCAAAGATCCTGGCCAGGGCCACCCGCTGCTGCTGTCCGCCGGACAGTTGGTCCGGCCGCTGGTCCTCAAGGCCTCCGAGGCGAAAACGCCGGATCATATCTTTCACCAAATCGTTTCGAATCGACTTGTCCTTTTCCCGGATCCCGGCGGCGATGTTTTGGGCCACCGTCATGCCGGGAAACAGGGCGTATTGCTGGAAGAGATAGCCCACACGACGTTCCTGGGGCGTGAGATCGATGCCTTTGCGGCTGTCAAAGAGCACCCGGCCATCCAGAACGATCCGACCTTCATCCGGACGGTCGATGCCGGCAATGCATTTGAGGGTCACGCTTTTTCCGCAGCCGGAGGCCCCCAGCAAAGCCAAGACCTCGTTGCCGCATTCGAATTCGGAATCCAGCAGGAAGCTGCCGTAACGCTTTTTGATTTTGACGGAAAGGCTCATAGCGGCCGCACCTCCAGACGGCGGGTGCGGTTTTTTTGTTCAAGCAGATTGACCGCCATCAGCACCACAAAGGAAATGGCCATGTTGACCAGGACCCAGCGGAAAGCCAGAGCGTCGTTGTTGGTGCGCCAGAGCTGGTAGACGGTGGTGGAGATGGTGGCGGTTTTCCCAGGCGTGTAGCCGGCGATCATGCTGGTGGCGCCGTATTCTCCCAGCGCCCGGGCAAAGGACAGGACGGTCCCAGCCAGGATCCCCTGCCAGCAGTAAGGCATACGGATGCGCCAGAAAATCCGTGTGTTGGACATGCCCAGGGTTTGGGCGGCATATTGCAGGGTCATGTCGAAGGATTCGAAAGCCCCCCGGGTGGTGCGGTACATCAAGGGGAAAGCGACCACGGTGGTGGAGAAGACCGCCGACCACCAGGTCATGACCATTTTGAAGCCGAAAACCTGAAAAACCCAGGCGCCGAAAACGCGCTTGGGTCCCAGCAGGCATAAGAGAAGATAGCCTACGACCGTGGGCGGCAGCACCAGAGGCAGCGTTAGAACCACGTCCAGCAGTCCTTTGATGCTCCGGGGTGCTTTCGCAATATAGTAGGCGGCGGAAATTCCCAGAAAAAAGGTGAGGAAGGTGGAGATGGCTGAAATCCTCAGAGAATTCAGCAACGGGAACCAATCCATAGGAGCTCCTTATAAAACGCGGGCGGATCGTCCGGTCCGCCCGCTGATTTGTTCTTAGGATTATTTTACCACGGTGAAGCCGACTTTTTCAAATATGGCGGAACAGGCGTCGGATTGCAGATAATCCAGGAAAGCCTGGGCGGCCTCGGCATGTTTGGAGGAGCGGGTCACGGCGGCCGGGTAGACCACCGGCGTCTTCAGCGAGCCTGCCGGAGCTTCCGCAACCGCGGTAAGGCCGGCGGAATAGGCATCGGTGGCGTAGACCACACCGCAATCCACGGCCTTTTCGGAGACCTGGGTGGTCACTTCTTTCACATTGCTGCCAAAGGTGATCTTGCTCTGGAGCGCATCCCAAACGCCCATGTTGGTGAAGATTTCCTGGGCGTACTGGCCTACCGGAACGTCGGCGTTGCCCAGAGCGATCATGGACACCTTGTCTGTGTTGATATCCTCAAAGGCGTTGATGCCGCCGGGATTGCCTTCGGGAACCACCAGAACGACTTTGTTTTCCAGAATGTTGGTGCGGGTCTCGGGAATGATCAGGTCCAGCTTGTCCGTATTTTTGTCGCTGGTTATGTCCAGGGCGTTCATCTGCTTTTGTGCCGCGGAAATGAAGAGGTCGCAGTCTGCGCCTTCCTCAATCTGGGTTTTCAGCGTACCGGAGGAATCAAAGTTGATGATGAGTGTCACCTCAGGGGCGGCGGTCTTGTAAAGCGCCTGGATCTGGGTGATGGTTTCCGTCATGGAGGCTGCGGCAAACACCGTCAGTTCCACCGGTTCCGCTTTCGTTGTGGGCTGGGCTGCTGGTGCGGCGGCGGTGCTGCCGCAGCCTGCGGCCAAAATAGCGAACATGGCAAGGGTCATGACCAGGGAAAGGATCTTTTTCATAGTGGGGCCTCCAGATATTTTTTTTTATTTTCCGAAGGGGCAGAGGGGATAGCGGCAAGGCTTGCATCCCAGGCAAAGCCCGCCGTTCCCGTAGGCCACGAGGTCGGCTTTGCGGACGGGGACGCCGGCGGCGACCCGGGGCAGCACCAGGTCAAAAATGGTGGCCCCTGCGTACATGACGCAGCCGGGGAGCCCCATGACGGGGGTGCCGTTGTCATAGTAACCAAGTAGAAACATGGCGCCCGGCAGCACGGGAGCCCCGTAGGTGATGATGTTGGCGCCGCTTTGCTTAATGGCGCCGGGGGTATTGTCATCGGGATCCACGCTCATGCCGCCGGTGCAAAGGATCAGATCCACATCCTCTTTCCGGATCTCCTCAAGGGCGGCAACGATATGATCCACCTGGTCGTCGACCACCTTGTGGGCAGCCATGTGCATGCCGAAGGCTTTCAGTTTGTCCATAATGACCGGGGTAAAGGTGTCCTGGATCCTTCCGTGGAACACTTCGTTCCCGGTGGTGACGACGCCGACTTTTCTCAGACGATAGGGCAGCAGTTCCAGGATCGGCTTGCCGCCGGCGATCCGGTCGGCCTCATCCAGCAGACCCTCCCGAATCACCAGAGGGATGACCCGCATGCCGGCCAGCTTGTCGCCTTGCTTGACGGCGGTGTCGCCATGGCGGGTGGCAATGATGATGTCGTCCAGTGTGTTGATGGCCCGAAGCTTTTCGTCGTCGACCCTGAACAGTCCGTCGCAGGCTGCGCTTAGTTCGATTTTGCCTTCTTTGACCTCGCTGCGGTTCATGTGCTGATTGCCGGTGATGGCATAAAGCCGTTCCGCACCGTCGTTTTCATGAAGCATGCCGGCTTCCTTTTCCCAGACGTAGAGATGGTCTTTGCCCATGGATAAAAGCATGGGGATATCTTCTGACCTGACCACATGGCCTTTTCGGAACTGGGCGTCCTTATACTGGCCTTTGACGATCCGGGTCAGGTCATGGCAAAGGATGTGTCCTGCGGCTTCGGTTGTTTTGACCAATTTCATAGGCTGACTTCCTCCTTATGATATTCGCCGCTTTTGCCGCCGGATTTATGCAAAAGCTGGATGTCGGTGATGCGCATGTCCCGCTGGACCGCCTTGCACATATCGTAGATGGTCAGGGCCGCCGCGGAAACGCCGCACAGGGCTTCCATCTCCACGCCGGTCTCTCCCTTGCAGCGCGCGGTGCACTGGATGTCGATACGGCAGGGTTCGTCCTGCAAGGTGAAGCGGATGTCCACGCCCGTCAGCGCGATGGGGTGGCACATAGGAATGAGATCGCCGGTGCGTTTGGCGGCCATGATGCCGGCCACCTGGGCCACCGCCAGGACATCCCCTTTCTTGATGCGTCCTTCCCGGATCATCGCCAGGGTTGAAGCGTCCATATGGATGGCACCGCCTGCCACCGCAGTCCGGAGCGTGGCGGCTTTTTCGGAAACATCCACCATCCGGGCCCGCCCCTGTTCATTGAAGTGGGTCAATTCGTCCATGCTATTGAACCTCCGCTGAGTTGTTGTGTTGTACGGCGTACCGTGATGGTCATGAAACCTGTTCGCTGAAGCATAGTCTGTTCAGGCCCAGGATGCCAGCCGCTCCGGCCAGGGTGGTGCCATAAAACCAGACCGGCTTGCCAATCTCGAGATAGCGGACCAGGGATCCGTTGCATAGGGTGCTGCCGGTGCAAAGCACAACGTCTGCCCAGGCTATGGTGTCGTCCAAATCCTCAAAGCCGTGGCCAACGGGTATGCCATAGCGCACCTGCCCGATATTCTTAGCATCCAGATCCAGAACCTTCAGCGGAAAGGACTCAGCCAGGCGGGCAAACAGGGCCGGCTGATAGCCAATCAGCGCAATTTTTGGCGCTCCGTAGGTTTCTTTCAAAAAGGAAGCGACGGCCACCGCACATTGCTCAGGTCCTTCATTTTTACAATGGACGGAGCTGCGGGCCAGGCCGAGGTGGTTCATCACGGCATTCATCGAAGCGATAAAAAGCCCTCTGGCATGGGGATCTTGGGCAAGGTCCAGAGCCAGCACATCGGACAGGGTTCCTTGGAAAGCCGCAGGCGCATCGGTGAAGGCTTGGCCTACACTGCAGCCGCAAACCGCCTGGAGCATGACCTCCCGTCCTGTCAGAATGGGGTAATCCTGTTTAGCGGTATTGCCGATGGCTTCCTGGGGTGTCAAGGCCTTGGCGGTGATTTGGACCGGCTCCTGCAGAAGACCGTGATCTTCCACAATGGCCTTGAAGCGATCATGCAATAATTGAAACAGCGCTTTCTCTGTCATTGTCGTCACTCCCTTGAATTCCTAAAAAGGCATTGATTTGAGGTGAATAAGAATCCTTCAGCAGGTCATCAGGATGGCTGACCAGCCGCAATTCGCCGTTGAGGATGACGCCGATCCGGTCGGCAAGGCGCATTGCCTCGGAAAAATCATGGGTCACGAAAAGAATCGTGCATCCGAAAACTTGATGGACCCGGTCCAATTCCCTGTACATTTGCTCTTTGGTGGCAGGATCCAGGGCGGAGAAGGGTTCATCCAGAAGCAAAAGTCCCGGCTCCAGGATCATCGTCCGGGCCAGGGCGACCCTTTGCTTCTCGCCGCCGGACAGGGTGGCTGGATATCGGTCCAAAAGATGGGAAATGGAAAACAGTTCAGCCATGCGGAGCACCCGGGCATCGATTTCGTCTTTGGGGATCCGCCGCATCCGGAGGCCATAGCCGATGTTGCGGAATACGGTAAGGTGCGGAAAGAGACCTTGATCCTGATAGACAAAACCGATCCGACGTTTTTCCGCAGGCGTTTCGGCAACCGGAAGGCCATCGATCAGAACGCGGCCGCCGCAGCCTTGATAAAATCCGGCAATGGCTTCAAGCAGCAGGGTTTTCCCTGCGCCAGTTGGCCCGATGATGGCATAGGTTTCCCGGCAACCAATTTCCAAAGAAATATTTTTAAGCCGGAAATTACCGCGGGTCAATGAAAAATTCTGGACTGAAACCGCAGGCATTACCATATCTGATCAGTCTCCTTTATGCGAGTATGCCTGCCGGAGCGGTCCAGCAGAGCCATCAGTCCCAGCGACAGCGCCGAGATGAACAGCAGGATGCTTGCGGCGGCCAGGGCCATCTCGTTGTTGCCGGCTGAAACATTCAGATAGATGCTGCCCGGCAGGGTTTCAGTTTTCATTCGGGTCACCCCGGCCACCATCAGCGCGGCGCCGAATTCTCCCAGGGCCCGGGACCAGACCAGGACGACGGCGCTGAGGATCGCATTCCGGGACAGGGGCAGGGTGACTGTCAGGAATCGCTTCCACCAGGACGCCCCCAAAGTGCCGGCAATCACCTCCAAACGGGGATCGACTTCAGAAAAAGCCGTCCGAATGAGGCGGATGGCCAGGGGCAGATTGACCGCAAGCTGTGCGACGATCACCCCGTTGGCACTGAAAATCACCGGAAAACCGGCATTGCGAAGCGCTTTTCCCCAAGGCGAGGAAAACATGACCAGAAGCGCGAAGCCCAGGATCAGATGGGGCAGAGAAAGGGGGAGTTCCAGCAGGATCTCCACCAAACGGCGGCAGGGAATCCGCAGCCGCGTGAGCGCATAGGCCGCCGGAATGGCTAAAAGAATGCAGATCGCGGTTGAGATGCTGGAGGTAATGAGGCTCAGCCCGATGGAGAACCGGATCTCACGGGATGCCAGGGCTTGGGGGAGATGGGTGATGCCGCCGCCAAGGATGGCGGCGATCATCAGAGCCATAAAACCTGCTGAAAGGAGGGTCAGGAGAATGGCAACTGCCGCGAAGGCATTCCTGCGCACGGCAGGTTAGCCCATGCTCTCGTACCCGTAGCTGGCCCAGATGGCCTTGGCAGCGTCGCTTGCCAGAAAGGCCAGGAATTCGGACCGGGCCGCCTCATCCTTGGAAAAGGCAAGGCTGGCAGCGGGTACGGTTTTGACAAAGGGATCCAGGTCGGTCGTGCCGACGATCTCGATGGCGTCATTAGCTGCATTCTCTTTCCAGACGATCACCGCATCACAGGAGCTGGTGATCAGGGCATTGGCCACGGCGGGGGCAGTGGCGCTGCGGGCAATGATCTCCACCTCCTCGGTGATTTTCTGGCCGGCAAGGGCTTTATCGGCAATTTTGCCGATGGGTGTGGCGTCACCGTCGCCTAAAACCACGGTGATGCCCTCTGCGGTCAAATCCTTCAGGCAGGTGATCTGCTTGGGATTGCCTGCCGCCACGACGAGAACGGGAATGTGCTTCACGAGATCCGTCTGGCCGGCGATGAAGTCGCTGACCGGCTTCAGTTCATCGGCAGAACCTGCGACGAACAGGTCGCCTTCCTGGGCGGTTTTGATTTGGGTTTGGGCTTGTCCGGCGTTGGCATAGGTAACCTCCATCGTGCAGCCGGTTTCTTTTTCAAAGGCCGATGCGATTTCCGAGAACGGATCGGTCATGCCAGCGCCGCAGTAGATCAGCAGCGTATGGCCGGACAGGTTGGAATAGGTGCCGTCAGCCGATGCCGTGGTTTCCGGGGCAGGCGGCGTCGCGGCAGAGCTTGGATTGGCGCCGCAGGCGGCCAGGGAAAGCAGGGTCAGAAGAACGAGGGTCAGACCAAGGGTCCTTTTCATGTGAAAGCCTCCAGTATTATTTTTTGGATTTGATCGATGATCCATCATCGAGGTCATCCTCCGATTTGATGCATATCCCGTGCCGAGTCGCTGCCATGCTCATCCATATGGTGTCGGAAGGGCTTCTGCAGGATGCCTTGGCGCAGAGCCGCCAAAAGGTCTTCGCCGCGAAGTCCCTTGATCGGGATTTCAGCGGCAGAGTGCAGGCAGGGCTTCAGCTTGCCGTCCGCTGTGACCCGCACCCGGTTGCAGCTTTGGCAAAAGGGCCGGCTCATGGCCCGGATCAGGCCCACGGAGCCGGCATATCCAGGAATGCGGTAGGTTTCGGCAACCCCATCCTGATCAGTTGCAACCAAATCGGGGCAAGCATCCAAAACTGCCTGGGCATCCAGAAAATGGCGGGTGTCCCATTGGGCGCATTCACCGATGGGCATCAGCTCAATAAACCGGACATCCATCGCCCGATCCCGGGTCAAGGCCACGAAATCCCGGATCTCATCCTCATTGATGCCGCCGATCAGGACCGTGTTCAGCTTGAGGCGGATAAAGCCTGCCGCTTCGGCAGCCTCGAGGCCTTCCATCACATCCTGCAGGGTGCCGATCCGGGTGATGCGCTTGAATTTCTCAGGATCCAGGGTGTCCAGGCTGATGTTCAGACGATCGACGCCCGCTTTCTTCAAAGCGCCGGCATATTGAGGCAGCAGCGCACCGTTGGTGGTCAGGCAAAGCTCATGAATGCCCGCCAGGGCGGAAATCCCTTCACAGATGGGCAGGATGCCTTTGCGGACCAAGGGCTCGCCCCCGGTGATACGGATCTTGTGGATGCCGCAGCGGACAGCCTGGGCCGCGATGTCGACGATTTCTTCAACGGTCAAGATATCATTATGAGAGAGTTTCCGGACACCCTGTTCACCCATGCAATAGACGCAGCGGTAATTGCACAGGTCGGTGACGGAAATCCTCAGATAATCAATGGTTCTTCCAAATGGATCGATCATAAAGCACCTCAACGTTTGATGGATTTATCTTAGCATTATTCTCAAGCGAGTACAACGCTTAATATTCTGCATTGCAGGATTATCGTTCAGTCATGCAGAATATTACCGTTCAAGCCGTGGAAATTGCCCATGGAAATATTAAAGATTGGATGATTTATATGTCTGAAAGCACGAATAAAGTGATGGCTGTGTCCAAAGCCATCCGCCTGATCAACGGTCTTGCCGATGCAAGACAGCCCCTGAGCCTGCAGGAACTGTCCAGCAAGTCCGGTTTTCCTAAAAGCACCAGTCATGCCTTGCTGTCTTCCATGCGGGACGAACACTGGATCGAGCAGACCGCGGATGGAAAATACCGGTTGGGGGTGCGTCTATTCGAGCTCGGCAGTCTGGTCAGCCAATCCTGGGATATTGTCCGTTCCGCCCGTCCCCATATCCAGCACATTGCTTCGGAAACCGGAGAGCCGGTCCAGCTGGCCGCCATCGACCATCATGAAGTGCTGATCATCGATGCCCTGGATACGGCGGGGGGCTTACGGGTTGTGACCAACATCGGAGCGCGGCTCCCGATTTATTGCACGGCCCTTGGCAAGGCGATGCTGGCTTATATGCCGCCGGCGCAGGCTGCAGGCATTCTGCGGCCTGCGGAAATGCTTGCCTATACGCCCCACACCTTGACCGATCCGGAAAAACTTGTGACGGAACTGGCCGCGACCCGGGAGAGGGGCTTTGCGCTGGAGAACGGGGAATACCGCATCGGGCTGCGTGCCGTGGCGGCACCGATTTTTGATGTCTCCGGCACGGCACGATATGCCATCGGGGTGACCGGCATGTTCCGCCGCATGACCGGGGAAGATTTTATTCTGGCGCAGGAACTGATCGATACGGCAGCCCGGGCCATTTCCGCGGAAATGGGCTATCGGAAATAAGGCCAAGGGAGGCTCTTTCGTCTGCCGTTTTAGACCTGTTTATTGAAATATATTAAGTAGCGTGGGGACAAAATAAGGGTGAAATATTTTTTAAAAAATCGTATACAATATTGTATACTGATGCTATAATGAACTCAGCAAAAAGAAATCGTATTCATAAGGCCGCTGGAATAAGACGCAATATTCAAAACATATTAAGCCGGGGGGATGGTTATGCAAGAAGAAGGGATGCGTTCTGAAGACTACATTTACAATCTGATCAAAGAAAATATTGTTAAGAAAAAACTGTTTCCAAATAGCCAAATCGTTGAGGCACAATTGGTCAAAGAGACTGGCATCAGCAGGACGCCGATCCGGGCGGCCCTTAAACGCTTAAGTTATGAGGGGCTGGTGACAATCATACCGAATCGTGGGGCGTTCGTCTCAAGTCCAACGACGGAAGAAATCAGAGATGTCTACGAGTGCAAAAAATTGCTGGAGACGGCGGCAATCCGGCTGGCGTGTAAAAGGATTACCGATACGCAGATCAGCCAGCTGGAAGAAATCCAGAGGAAGGAGGTGCAGGCCCACGCCCGGAAAGACATGGACCAGTTCATTGAGATGAATGACCGGTTCCATTTGCTGATCGCAGAAGCCTCCGGCAATACGTGCTTTGAGAAATTTATTGCGGAGCTGATTGCGAAGAGCAATGTCTATCTGATCTTTTATGACAACTTTATGTTTACTCCAACGGATGATTCCCATGCCCTGAAAGATCATGAAGAGATTTTGAAAGCCTTGAAGGCCAGGGATGCTGAGGGTTGTGTCAAAGCTATTTTGCAGCACAATCAAATCACCCTGGACCAGTTAAGTCTGAGCGGTATGATGGCATAATAAAAAAGAATGGCCCAGACCTGTATTTTAGCTTGGCGGCGGACATACAGGCTAGACCATCTTGCATTGTGTGCAATTTTATTATGGATCGTACCTTCATCGATGTCAATCGTTTTACAATTTGAAAACATTGCACAATGGAGGTTGATTATGGAAAAAGTTACATTTCGCTATTTGTCGCAAGAGGACATTTTGTCATTGAATATCGGCTGGGAGGACATCATACAGCGCGTCGAGATGGCTCTTAGCGAACAAGCTAGAGGGACCATCGAAAATCCTCCCAAGCGAGGAGTCCATACCAGGGCAGATACCTTCATCCATGAAATGCCGGTGTTTCTTAAAGGCATGGATGCCTGCGGTATCAAATGGGTCAGCGGTTATCCTGAGAATTATAAACATGGCCTGCCTCAGATCCTTGGGGTGCAGATCATGAACAGTCCTGAAACAGGGGTGCCTCTGGCGGTCATGGACTGCCGCTGGATCACGGCGGTGCGTACGGCTGCCGCAACGGCCGTCACGGTCAAACATTGCGCTAAAAAAAATGCCAGAAGGATCGCCATAATTGGCGCCGGCGTCCAGGGGAGAATGCATCTCTTGGCCATCAAGCATGTGCTCCCGGATTTGGAAATCTGTCATGTCTTTGACATCAAAGAAGAAATGTTGGCGGACTACGCAGCCGCGATGCCCGAAAAATGCGGAGTCCGGGTCAAGACCTTCTCCTCGGTAGCCGATGCAGTGGAAGACGTGGATATCATTGTGACCTGTACTCAGAAGCTGCACGAACCCATTATTCCGCCGGGCGCTTGGAAACCGGGGATGCTGGGAGCTGGCTTGGAAGCGGGAAGAGCATGGCCGGCGGAAATCATTCATGGATCGGACAAAGTCATTACAGATGACTTGAATCAGACCTCTTCCTATGCCAGTACTGGCGCATTCGCAGGAGGGCTGCCGGAATTCTATAGTCAGCTCGGGGATTTAGTCAACGGAAAGCCGGGCCGGGAAAATGACGAGGAGACGATTCTTGCCTTCAATGTCGGCATCGCGGCTGAAGACATCTCTCTGGGTCAATATGTTTATGAAAAGGCTGTGAACCAAGACGCGGGGGTCATCCTGCCGCTTATGGAGCAGGACTTCTAGGTTTATATCATTTGAATCATTCTCCAGTCCATTCCGATTGTGAAAGGAGTTCATCTTATGCTGAATGCAGATAAAAAAGAATTTCCAAAAGCGCCGAGAAAAGTAAACTTTACTGAAGCGATGGTCATCTTGGCGATTATTGTTGCTGTGATGATCTGGACTGCCCTGATTGCAAAGGCGCCTACAGCGATGGGTGTCTTGTACTGCGCAATCCTATGCGCCGTATACGGCATGATTTTGGGCAACAAATGGGATGATATGTTTGTCAATGTGCTGGACGTAGTGAAAACCGCAATGCCGGCATTATACTTTTTGATGCTAGTAGGTTTTGTCAGCGCGTCCTGGATCGCCAGCGGCACAATTCCTTATATGATTTATATGGGATTAAAACTGATCCATCCTTCCATCTTTCTCTTCGCAACCTTTCTGATGACTGCAATTGCCAGCATGGTCACGGGATCAAGCTGGGCTATTGTGACCTCGATTGGTTTGGCTTTGAGCGGAATTGCGACTGGACTAAGCATTCCCTTGCCCATGGCTGCCGGGGCCATCGTTTCAGGTTGCTTTCTAGGGGATAAGTGGTCGCCTTTGTCAGACACGCCGAATTTATCGGCTGCTTCAACCGGCCAGAACATTATTAAACTGTTCAAAAGCATGGTCCCCACATCGGGTTATGGCGCAGTTCTTGCGGCTGCAGGATTTTTAGTGCTTGGTTTCATGCTGCCTGTCAGCAGCACCGCGGATACCAGCCTCGTGAATCAACTGACGGAGGGGCTGGCTGCCAACTTTAATTTCAACATCCTGCTATTATTGCCAGTGGTCTTTGTTTTTGTGATGGCCGCAATGAAATTTGCGATTCTTCCGGTCCTGTCCATGGGGGTTGGACTGGGGATGATCGAAGCGATGATTTTCCAGGGGAAGACATTTAAGGCTCTGACTGGAATCGTATGGAGCGGATACGTATCGAAAACAGAAATAAAAGTCATTGATTCACTATTATCACGCGGTGGGGCGATGTCTATTGCAGGCTTGGTCATGCTGCTGTTTGCAGCGTTCACCTTCGCTGGACTCATAGAAAAGATTGGCGTGCTTGACGCCATTATGGAAAAGTTGTTAAAGATTATTAAAAGTCGTGGTTCCCTGATTGCATGCTCACTGGCAACGTCCATTGCCACGGTTTTCCTGAGTTCCAGCGTATACGTTTCGATTATCTTAAATGGAAGAATGTATGATAAGGCGTATCGGAAAACAGGTTTGGATATTATTAATCTCTCCAGGACGATTACCGAAGGGAGCGCTTATTTCGGAGGGATGGTACCTTGGAGCGGCGGGGCCCTCTTAGTGATTTCCTCCTTGGGCGTTGCCCCCTGGGTCTATATACCGTATGTTTTTGGCTGCTGGGGATCAATTTTCTTTACCTTGCTTTGGGCCTATACCGGAAAGCATATGCCTGCCTTGGAAGACGAAGCGGAAGGACAGCTTGCTGCTGCCGGGGAATTCGCAGTATGATGCCTGGTTAGAAACCGATCAGAACAAGCAGCTACACCGAGAAACTGCCATCCTGGACGGTATTCGTCCAGGATGGCAGACACGATCTTCCGAACTGCGAAGGTAAAGGAGGTTGATGAAATGAATCATATGGCAAGCATCGACTATGTAATCATTGTTCTATACATGCTGGGAATGCTGATGATCGGATTTAAATTAAAAGGGAAAATAATAGATTCCAGCGACTTCTATATTGCGGGCCGGAGTCTTAATTTCTTTGTGATTGCTGCCACAGTTTGCGCTTCCATCATTGGGGGATCTGCCTTGATTGGTCGAAGCGGCATCATGTACGAGCAAGGAATCGTAGGTGTCATGCTGGCAGTCCCTTATTTGCTGGGCATGTATTTCTTCTCGTTTATATCCGGAAGAATCCAAAGAATTGGCGCACAATATAATATTTCATCAATACCTGATCTTATGGAGTTCCGATTCGGTAAAGCGGTTCGTTATCTGACCTCCGGGCTGATCGGTTTTACAATGATGGCAACGGTCGGCAGTCAAATCACGGCACTGGCAACGGTCATCCGGATTACCGGAGGCGTATCCTATGAATTTGCTGCCTGGTTTTCGTTTTTGATCATTATTTCCTACACGGTTGTATCAGGCTTATATGGTGTGGTTTACACAGATGTGGCTCAATTTCTAGTGCTTATGACCATGGTTTATATGGTGCTGCCAATCAAAGTGCTAAAGTACTTCGGTGGGATTCGTCATATGGCGGAAGCGCTTCCGGACACAATGCTGACCTTCCATTTCACTCCGGAAATCATTGGATGGATATTTACTTCGCTTATTTTTACATTCGCCGGAGCTGAAATGTGGCAACGCTCGTTTGCTTCCCGAAGTCCGGGCGCGGCAGTCAAAGGGATGCTGGCTGGCACGACGATTTATGGCATCACAATATTGGTAACCGTAATCCTTTCTTTTGGCAGTTACCTGCTCATTCCTGAGATGATCACAACATATGGCAGTGCGGATGCGGCCATACCTGCTCTGGCGATGAAAGTCCTTCCTCCGGGTTTCATGGGGCTGACGTTTGCCGGTATCATCGCAGTCATTATGTCAACCGCAGACACCTATCTCCTCATGTCGGTCCAAACGTTGGTCGGGGATTTGATCAAGCCCATCAAAAAAGGGCTGACGCCTTCCAAGGAATTATTCTATTCAAGAATTGCGACCGTGATTATCGGGATCATTGCCTTGGCTATTTCGCTATACAATCGACAGGTATATCGTGCGCTGATGTTTGCCTGGACCTTTTACGCGGCTTCCGTAGGTATCCCGGCAATTGCGGCGCTCTACTGGAAAAAGGCAACTTCAAAAGGGGTTGCTGGCGGTATGCTGGCGGGATTTTTGGGCAGCATTTTTTGGTCGTTATTGGGATCTCCATATAACATCAGTTCATCCATCGTTGGCTCGGTCTTATGCTTTATCAGTTTGCTTATTCTCAGTCTGACCACGTACCAGATGAACCATCCCTCTCCTTTTCCGGAATGAGCGGATTTTTTATCTGTTTGAATAAGAAAAGCGCCTCTGAATGCTCTAAACTGCATTCCGGAGGCGCTTCTTTTATTCCGCGCTGGTCAGCCGGGTGATGGCATCCCGTGCTTTGGTTTCATCGCATAGGTTGGTGAGGAACAGCAGATAATCCCCCGCAAGGATTTGCGTATCGCCATGGGGGATGATCTCATGTTTGCCCCGCTGGATGGCGATCAGAAGGCAGCAAGCCGGAAGGTCGATGTCCTTAACCTGTTTGTTTTCCGCCGGGGCTCCGTGATGGACCACCATTTCCATGGTCACTTTCTTCACGGTTTCGGCTTCAGCTGCGGCGCCGCCGCTTTGAGCGATCATATTTTCAAGCAGGGATTCATAAATCGGCTCGCTTCGCAGGAGATCCGCCGTGACATAAGCTGCAATCGCCACAACGGTCAGCGACAGAAGCTGGGTAAAGGAGCCGGTCATCTCCACCAGGAGAATGATGCCGGTTATGGGCGCCCGCACAATGGCGGTAAAGTAGCCGGCCATGGCCAGGATGATAAAGTTATAAAACAAACCTGGATCGATGCCGAGAAATTGGGTGGCCAGGGTGCCGAAAACCGCGCCGATGGTTGCGCCCAGGATCAGCAAGGGGAAGAAGATGCCGCCGGGGGCGCCGGAACCGAAGCTGATCATGGAGAAAAGAAATTTGACGACCAGGATAAGGAGCAGCAACCGCAGTCCCGTGTCCGGCCGAAGCGCTTCAATAACTGCGTGACCGCCGCCGAGGACGGCCGGAAAAACCAGCCCTAAGACACCTGCCAGCAGGAAAGGGACCATGAGCCGATGCTTCTCGCTGAGCCAGCGGGCTTTTTTAAACAGGCGCTGGGTGGCCAGCAAGACGGAATTATAGAGAGCTCCGCCGGCACCCAGAACGATGCCCATCAGAAAAAGGAGCCAATAGGCGCTCAAAGGGATATTCCCGGTAATATTAAAATGAAAGACAGGCGAAACACCGAAAATCATTTTCGATACGAAATCCGCCGTGATGGCTGCCGCCATGACGGATAGCAGGATAATTGGCGAGAAATATTTAAAAATCTCCTCCAAGGCAAACATGGCACCGGCCAAGGGGGCGTTGAAGGCGGCTGCCAAACCTGCGCTGGCGCCGCTGGCCATCAGGATCTTTTTCTCGGTCCTGGATTGGCCGTATCGGTTACCGATGCCCTGGGCGACGGAGGCGCCCAGCTGGATGGAGGGGCCCTCCCGGCCCAGGGAAAGGCCGGCGGCGATAGCCAGGGCGCCGCCGATGAATTTTGTGATCAGGGTGCCCAGCCAGCGGTCCTTGAAATAACCCATGATGATCCCCTTGACTTGGGGAATACCGCTGCCGCGGATCATGGGATACCTTGATGCCAGCCATCCCGCGGCATAGCCTGCGGCTCCCAGCAGGATAAAAGCCGGCAGGATCCAGGCCGGATGCGCCCTGAGCAGGTCATACATCCCAAAAGAAAACGTCTCGGCCGCCATCAGCGCCCGGCGGTACAGCGCCGTGACAAGCCCCGCGCAGAGACCAACCAGAATGCTTTTATATAGGATCGGCAGCCGCATCGAATCTCTGTCTACCACGGCCTTGTAGTTGTTTGAAAGCCGATTGCCCAAACCCATCGCCTCCGAATCATAAAATGAGTTGCCATATGCCGCTTTTAGTGGTTTTTCAAAGCAAAAAAATAGCCTTTGAGTTGGAATCGATCCCTCAAAGGGAGACATTCTTTAAAAATATATCACGTGCCTCTGGCAAACACAACGGCATTGAGCGGTTTATTGCACAGCTAATTTTCTACAATGGAGTCAGAACAGAGGAAAGGGGTGCCAGCGATGCGCTGTAAAATGGTTTATACGGCCGGTCATGTGGAGGTTTTTGATTTCCTGGGGAATTTCTTGTTTTCCGCGGATACCGAGTCGGAGGCTCTCCGTGAAATGGAGGAATGGGCCGCCTGATTCATGGCGGCGGCCTTGGCATCCCTTCAAAAAAGTTGCGGCGATATCTTGCGGCTATGTTATAATAGGATGGATTCTTTGGGAAGCGGGGTTTATACATGATGCAAGTTGCAGCCGCCATCATCTGCCGGGGAGGCCGGGTCCTGATTTGCCAGAGGGCCGCAGGCAGACTGGCCCATTATTGGGAGTTTCCCGGCGGCAAGCTGGAGCGGGGGGAGACCTTGGAGGAGTGCATCATCCGGGAGTGCAAAGAGGAGCTGGCCATCGACATCAGAATCAAGCAGATCTTTGACCAAAGGGCTTATCGTGACCCGGTCAAAGAGATTGCTTTTACCTTTTTCCAGGCAGAGCTCCATAAGGGCGAGGTCAAAACCCTCCGGGACATCCATGAGGATATTGCCTGGGTTGCCCCGGAAGAATTGGATCAATATAAACTTTGTCCGGCGGATCGTCTCACCGCCGAAAAGCTGAAGCAGCATTTACAGTAATCGGGCGCAAGCCCCGGGAGACCGCTTATGGCTTCATGGAATTTATGGCATGGCTGCCACAAGATCAGTGCCGGCTGTGCCCACTGCTACGTTTACCGCATTGACGCGCGGCATGGCAGGGACAGCTCGATCGTGACCAAAACCAAAGATTTTGATTTGCCGCTGCGAAAAAACCGGATGAAGGAATATAAAATCCCATCCGGCGAACTTGTTTATACCTGTTTTACCTCGGACTTTTTGCTGGAGGATGCGGATCCCTGGCGTGAGGAGGCCTGGCGGATCATGAAGATCCGTTCGGACCTGAGGTTCCTTTTTATCACCAAACGAATCCACCGTTTTGTACAATGCATACCTCCGGATTGGGGCGACGGCTATGACAACGTCATGGTCTGCTGCACGGCAGAGAACCAGGATCGGGCAGATTTTCGGCTGCCGATTTTCAGAGACCTGCCCATCCGGCACAAAAGCATCATCTGTGAGCCGCTGCTGGGACCCATCGACCTGTCTCCTTATCTTGGATCCTGGGTGGAAGATGTGGTGGTGGGCGGCGAATCCGGCATCGATGCGCGCCTGTGCGACTACGCCTGGGTCCTGGATATACGCCGTCAATGCATCGAACATGGCGTTCCTTTCCATTTCAGACAGACAGGAGCCTATTTCCGGAAGGATGGCAAGACCTACCGCATTCTGAAGAAAGACCAGCAGACCCAAGCCCATAAGGCAAAAATTGACCTTCGGCCCCGCGGGATTGACAAATCGGTCGAAGCCCCGTATAGTCAGGGTAAGCCTGCATCCGGCGGTTCGACTCCCCAAAGCCCGGTGCAGGGCACTTTTTTTATTGACGAAATATAAAGAAAGGGGCTGTCGATTTGGCGAGAAAGCTATATATCACCGGTCTGGATAAGGATCGTCTGCTCAAACTCATCCACGGTGACATCGACCTCAAGGAAAAGAACAAACCTTACATTAATGATTTGGAGCTGGAATTGGAAAAGGCAGCCGTGGTGGACCCGGGAAGAATCCCCGCCGATGTGATTACCATGAACACACAAGTGCGGCTTCGCTTTGACGATGCTTTGGAGGATACGGTATACACCCTGGTTTATCCCTCGGATTCGTCCATCAAAGAGGGCCGGATCTCTGTCCTGTCTCCCATCGGCACAGCGCTGCTGGGCTATCAGGCCGGGGATGTGATCCAGTGGAGGGTTCCTGACGGAACCGTCCGGATCGAGATCATGGAGATTCTCTACCAGCCGGAAGCAGCGGGAGATTTGGAACTTTGATCAAAGGTGATCTGCTCCAGTGCAAGGACTATGAAAGGTGAATCATCGCCATGCAAGAATTCTTTGCCAGCCACTTAGTCAAAAGCGAAGACCTCAACCATCATGGGACCTTGTTTGCAGGCCGCATGGCGGAATGGTTTGTGGAGGCTGCCTTTATCGCGGCGGCTGCATGCAGCCGGCAGTCGCGGCATCTGGTGTGCTTCAATATCCACGGCCTGGTTTTTCGGTCGCCGATCTCAAGCGGAGAGATCGTTTCTTTCCGGACGCGGGTCGTGCTGCTGGGGAACACCCGCATCGTCGTCTATGGCAAGGCCTTGTCCGAAATGGCGGGGACGGAACTTACCGACGGTTTCATCACCTTTGTGTCGGTGGACGACGAGGGTCGCAAAAAGCCCCATGGACTGGTTCTGGATGAGTCGGCGGATCCGGAGGAACTGCGCCTTCGCGAGAAAGCCATGCAGCTGGCAAAGCATTGAGTGTGGAAAAATGGATTGACACAGGCATGAAGTCTGCTATAATAAACGTCAATAAACAATTTCTGTAAGAAGGAGGTTCTCATGGAAGGCATGCGCAGGAAACTGGCCGCTTTGGTAGAATTATATTTTTACTTTAGCTACCGTAGCTATTTTAGCTTCGGCTATTTTTGCTACCCTTTTTCACGTCTTTCAATGAGCAAATCTCTTTGATCGAATGCACAGACGTCGGCGCAGACCCTGTGTGATTGTGTTAAAAGTGACGAGGACTCATTGAGAGTCCTCGTTTTTTTTATATATGTATGGGAAAATATCGGATTTGGCATCCGCCATGGGTGCTTCAGGGAAAAAGACAGGAGGAAGCAAAATGATTATTGTATTAAAACCCGGTGTCGGAAGGGAAGCTGTCCGGGAGGTCACAGAATTTGTCCAATCCCAGGGTGTCCAAGTCTGGGAATCTATTGGTGAAAACGTTGTGATCTTGGGCTTGGTGGGCGATACCAGCCGTATCGACGCTGCCCGGATCGAGGCCAATGACAACGTTGAAAAGATCCTGCGGGTGGTGGAGCCTTTTAAGAAGGCCAATCGGCTGTTCCATCCGGAAAACACAGTGGTCAAGGTGGGCGACCAAACCATCGGAGGAAAGAAACTGGCCATCATCGCCGGACCTTGCTCCGTGGAAAGCGAAGCCCAGATCATTGAAGTTGCCAAGGCCGTGAAACGTGCCGGCGCCAACTTCCTTCGCGGTGGTGCCTTCAAACCCCGCACCTCTCCGTACGCCTTCCAGGGTCTTCAATACGAAGGGCTGGAGCTGCTGAAGCTGGCTAAAAAGGAAACCGGCCTGCCCATCGTTTCCGAACTGATGTCCCCTTCGGATATTGAACGGTTTGTGGAGGATGTGGATGTGATCCAGGTGGGGGCCCGAAATATGCAAAACTTCGACCTGCTGAAGCAGCTGGGGCAGATCCGTAAACCGATCTTATTGAAGCGGGGATTATCCGCCACCATCGAAGAATGGATCATGGCGGCCGAGTATATCCTGGCCGGCGGCAACGAAAACGTGATCCTGTGCGAACGGGGAATCCGGACCTTTGAGACATATACCCGCAACACCCTGGACCTGAGCGCCATTCCGGCGGTCAAAAGGCTGAGTCATTTGCCGGTCCTGGTGGATCCCAGTCATTCCGCCGGCAAATGGTGGATGGTAGAGCCTTTATCCAAAGCGGCGGTGGCTGTGGGCGCCGACGGCTTGATCATCGAGGTCCATAATGATCCGGCCTGTGCGCTTTGCGACGGACAACAGTCTCTTAAGCCTAAGGTTTTTGACGAGCTGATGCCCCAGCTGAGAGTGATCGCCGAAGCCGTTGGTCGGGAAATATAGGGTGTGGCCCTAAGATATATTATGAAGGAAAGTGAATCAGGCAGGTGATATAATGATGGAAAGAGAAGAAACAGCCAGATCCCGGGAACCCAGGCGATTGCTTGTGGAACTGGGAGAAAACAGCTACCCGATATGGATCGGGGAGGGCTTGATGGACCGGTTGGCGGAGAAGCTGCCGCCTTTGCAGCCGGGCGCCCGAATCTTTATTTTGACCGATCATCATGTGGATGCGTTTTATGGAGACTGGGCTGAGAGGATCCTTCGGGAGGCCGGCTATCCCACACGGCGGCTGTCCCTGGAGCCGGGGGAGGCCACCAAAGCCTTTGGCAGTCTGCCGCCGATTTATGAAGCGCTTCTGGACTTTCAATGCACACGGAAGGACCTCATGATCACTCTGGGCGGCGGGGTCATCGGAGACCTGGGAGGGTTTGCCGCGGCGACTTTTTTGAGAGGGATGCCCTTCGTGCAGATCCCCACATCCCTTCTGGCCCAGGTGGATAGCTCCGTGGGCGGCAAGGTGGCGGTGGATTTGCCCCAGGGCAAGAATCTGGTGGGCTGCTTCTATCAGCCCAAGGCAGTCCTCATCGACCCGCTGCTGCTGCAGACCCTTCCTGAACGTTATTTCCGGGACGGCATGGCGGAGGTCATCAAATACGGCTGCATCCGGGATGCTGTGTTTCTTGAACGGCTGGCTGGCTTAGCGGACCGCAATGCGCTTATGGCGGTGATGACCGATATCATCGAGACCTGCTGCCGCCACAAAAAGAGCTATGTGGAAGCCGACGAACGGGATCTGGGGCTGCGGATGCACCTGAATTTCGGACATACTTTGGGACACGCCATTGAAGCCAGCGAACACTATGAAGGCCACAGCCACGGAGAGGCGGTGGCCATGGGCATGGCTGCCATTACCCGCATCAGTGAAGCCATGAGCCTGACCCAGCCGGGAACGGCGGAGAAGCTGGAGAAGCTCCTGCGACAGCATGGATTGCCCTGTCGCATGCCGGTCGAAAAGAAGAAAGAGATCCTGGCGGCGATTGCCACCGACAAGAAAAACTTGGGCAGGACATTAAAAGTGGTTTTATTGAAGACCTTGGGCGAGAGCTATTTGTGGGACGCCAGCCCGTCATTTTTTGATGCTGCAGCCGGTTGGCAGGCAGAATAGGCCGATCAATAGAAAGGGAGGGGCAGATGATGAGAAGGATCGAGATATTTCCCGGGAAATTACAAGGCATCGTTCGCGTGCCGGCATCCAAAAGCCTTGCCCATCGAGCAATCATTTGCGCCGCACTCGCCGGCGGCACCAGTGAGCTGAACGGACTTCTAACTGAATCCGACGACATTCACGCGACATTGCAGGCGGTGGAGGCATTGGGCGCAACGGTCCATCGGGAGGAAGGCTTGCTGCGGATCCAGGGGGTCCGGCAGGGGGCGGATGCCATGGAATGGGGAGGAAAATTCGGCCTTCGGGCGTCCGAGGACGCTTCGGAGCGACCGCAGTCATGCTGCATCGACTGCAATGAGTCCGGCTCGACGCTGCGCTTCATGCTGCCGGTGGCGTTGACTTTAACAGGGGCCAGCCGATTCGTCGGCAAGGGCAATCTTGGAAAGCGGCCGATGGAGCCTTACTTTGAGACGTTTAAACAGCAGGAGGTCGAATTCATCCAGCGGGGAATCGATCCAAACCGGCCTGAGTATACCTTGGACCTGACTGTATCCGGGCGGCTGCAGTCCGGCGTGTTCCGACTGCCCGGCAACGTAAGCTCCCAATTTATCAGCGGGCTGCTCTTTGCCCTGCCGATGCTGAAGGAGGATTCCTGGATCGAATTGACCACGCCTTTGGAATCACGGGGGTATTTGGAGATGACCCTTGCGGTCCTGGCGGATTTCGGCATCCGGATCCAGCCCATCGGCGATTCGCAATTCTTAATTCCGGGGCGGCAGCGTTACCAGAGCCGCACCTATACGATCGAAGGCGATTTTTCCCAGGCTGCCTTTTTCCTATCGGCAGGGGCGCTCGGCTCTGACGTAACGGTGGCGGGTCTGAACCTGGATTCTCTCCAGGGAGATCGGGAGGTCATGTCGATCCTGCAGCAAATGGGGGCACAAATCAGTCAAACGCCGGAGGGGATCAAAGCGCGGCAGGGAACGTCAGGCCTTCATGGGGAAGTTATTGACGGGTCCCAATGCCCGGACATTGTTCCCATTTTAAGTGCTGTGGCCGTCCTCAGTAAGGACGCTTCAGAAATTATCAACGCCGGGCGTCTGAGGCTGAAGGAATGCGACCGGCTGGAGGCCGTGCGGGTGGAATTGAACCGGCTGGGTGCCCGCATCACCGAACGGAAGGATGGGCTGATGATCCAGGGGGTGGATGTTTTGCCGGGTGGTGCGGAGGTGTCCAGCCACGGCGACCATCGGATCGCCATGACCTTGGCCATTGCGGCCACCTGCTGCAGACAGCCCATTGTTCTGGATGATCCGGACTGCGTGGCTAAATCCTATCCAGACTTCTGGAAGGATTATCAAAAGCTGGGCGGACGAATCACAGATATCGGATGAACAGAGGGATCAAAATAATTGGACAGGAGGCTGGCCTATGAGCGGAAGCTGGGGAAACAGCTTAAAAATATCGATCTTCGGGGAATCCCATGGCCCGGCCATCGGCATCACCATGAGCGGCCTGCCTTCCGGACTGGCCCTGGATATGGACTGGGTCAACCGGGAGATGCAGCGCCGGGCGCCGGGACAGAACCGTCTGTCCACACCGCGGAAAGAGGCGGACGTGCCCCGGATCCTCAGCGGCCTCTATGAGGGCAGGACCACGGGGACACCTTTGTGCGCCGTCATTGAAAACCAGTCCACCCGTTCCTCGGATTATGAGGAATTAAAAGACTTGATGCGGCCCGGACACGGGGATTATCCTGGCACCATCCGCTATCAGGGCTTTCAGGATCCGCGGGGAGGCGGCCATTTCTCCGGCCGGATCACTGCGCCGCTGGTCTTTGCCGGGGCGGTATGCAAGCAGATCCTTGCGGTAAAGGGCATTCAGGTCGGCGCGCATATTCAGAGCATTGGCCGCATCAAGGACCGTTCCTTTGCGCTGGAACCGACCCTCGGGGAATTGGAAGCCCTTGCCCAAGCGGAGCTCCCCTTGCTGGACCCGGACCGCGGCCCGGCCATGGCCCAGGCGATCCTTGATGCCAAGGCAGACTGCGATTCTCTGGGCGGCACCATCGAATGCGTCATTCTTGGGGTGGGACCCGGCGTCGGCGAACCCTTTTTTGATTCGGTGGAATCGGTGCTGTCCCATTTGCTCTTCTCGATCCCGGCGGTCAAGGGGGTTGAGTTCGGAGCCGGTTTCGAGTCGGCAGCGCTTGTCGGCTCTCAATGCAATGACTTGTATTATTATGAAGGAAACCAGGTCAAGACCCGGACCAATCGCTGCGGCGGCGTGACCGGCGGCATCACCAACGGCATGCCGATCCTTTTTCGTGTGGCGGTCCGGCCCACGGCATCCATTGCAAAGCCCCAGGAAACCATTGCCTTGTCCGGCGGTACACGGACCTTGTCCATCACAGGGCGCCATGATCCCTGCATTGTACCCAGGGCAGTGCCGGTGGTGGAGGCGGCGGCGGCCATCGGGATATTAGAATTGTTGAAGGAGCGGGAGGCATGCAGGACTTAAATGATTATCGCCGGCAAATCGACCAGATCGACGATCAGCTGGTAGGTCTATTTGAACAGAGGCTCAATGCAATACTGCAGATTGCGGCGTATAAAAAAGCACATCGGATGTCGATCCTGCAGAGCGACCGGGAAGAGGAAGTGCTGAGGCATGCGGTTTCCGCCTTGGAAAATCCGGACTTTGCAGAGGAGATCGAGGCGTTGTTCCGTTCTGTGATGCAGGTGAGCCGGCATCTCCAGAGACGGCGCCTGACGAGAGAGGGCGGATCGCCCTCGGCCGGGACGGCAGAGGCTGGATTGACCCTGGGATTCCAAGGTGTGGAAGGCTCCTTTTCCGAAGCGGCGCTGATTGCCTTTTTTGGAGAGGGACACCAACGCCGCCATTATGGGCATTTTGAGGATGTTTTTCAGGCGCTGGAAAAGCAGGAGATCGATTTTGGCATCCTGCCCATCGAAAACAGTTCCACCGGCTCGGTCAACGAGACCTACGACCTCTTGCTCAAGTATGACTTTTACATTGTGGGCGAGCAGAGCATTGCCGTGCAGCAGCATCTGCTGGGGCTGCCCGGCGCCAAACTGGAAGATATCCGGGAAGTGTATTCACATCCCCAGGGTCTTGCCCAAAGCAGTGATTTCCTGAAGAAGCATCGGAAATGGCAGCAGATCCCTTATCACAACACCGCCATCAGCGCCAAGATGGTGGCGGAATCCAAGGATCCCGGCAAAGCGGCCATCGCCAGCAGTCGGGCGGCCGCACTATATGGACTGGAGATCCTGCAGCCATGCATCAATGATCTGAAGGAAAACAACACCCTCTTTGTGGTGATCGGCCGCCGGCGTCAGCAAACCGAAGCCGACAACAAGGTCAGTGTGGTCTTCTGGCTGAAAAACCAGCCCGGATCCCTGGCTAAAATGCTTTCGATCTTTGCGGCCAATCACATCAACATGACCAAAATCGAGTCCCGCCCGGTGCAGTACCGGCCCTGGGAATATGTTTTTTATGTGGACCTGGAAGGCAATATGGACACCCCGCTCATGAAGGAAACCCTCCGGCAGGCGGAAGACGAAGCCCAGAAATTTCGGCTGCTGGGCAGCTATCCCCGGTATGACCAATAAGGCGGCTTCCATCCATCGGCCGCCGGAACAGGAGGAAACCATGGATTTCTACGGTTTAGTCGGTGAAAAGCTGGGGCATAGTCTGTCACCCCAGATCCATGAAATGGCCTTCGACCTGCTGGGGGTTCGGGGCGCTTACAAACTGTTCGAAATCGCGCCAAAGGACATCGGAAAGCTGGGGGGCGCCCTCAGGCTGCTGGGGATCCGGGGCGTCAATGTAACGATTCCGTATAAACAAGCGGTGATGGCCCAGCTGGATGAGCTTTCCCCGGAGGCTCAGACCATCGGTGCCGTCAATACGATCTCCCTGGAAAACGGCCGTCTGGCGGGCTACAATACGGACTATTACGGGCTTCAAAGTCTGCTGCAGATCAACCGCATCGACCCGCTGGGTAAAACAGCGGTGGTGCTGGGAACCGGCGGCGTGGCCAAGGCCGTGGAAGCGGTGCTCTGGGATGGCGGCATTGAAAGGCTGTTCCGGGTGACCCGGCACAAGGCCTCGGAGCTGACCGGCCTCGATCGCCGCGGTGTAACGCTGGACTATGATTCCTTATCGGAGATTTCAGGACACATTCTGATCAATGCCACACCCGTGGGCATGTCGCCCCATCCGGGTGCGTCACCGGTCGGGCCTGAGGTGATCCGTCGGTTTGATGTGCTGGTGGACATGGTCTATAATCCCTTGGAAACGGAGTTTTTGCATCAAGGGCGGCTGGCCGGCAAACAGGTTTGCGGGGGCCTCTACATGCTGGTGGCCCAGGCGGTGAAAGCCCAGGCCATTTGGCACGGCAAGCCTCTGGACCCTGAAGTGATCCGCGTTATTTATGAAAAATTGAAAGAAGGCATCAAAGCATGAGGAAAGAAGAGCTGATTTCTCTGATCGGGATGCCTGGCAGCGGCAAAAGCGCGATTGGCCGGATGCTGGCAGGACATCTGGGCTGGGACTTTGTGGATATGGACGATTTTGTCCAGGAAATTTCCGGCAGCAGCATCCCGGCGCTTTTCAGTCAAGGGGAAGCGGAATTCCGCCGCTGGGAAACGGAAGCCTGCCGTCAGCTGTGCCGGAGGCGGCGTACGGTCATTGCCTGCGGCGGCGGCGTGGTGCTGGATCCCGAAAATCTGATCTTGCTGAAGTCCGGCGGGGCAGTGGTCTGGATCGACCGTCCCCTGGAGCATATCCTCCGGGATATTGATATCCAGACCCGGCCTTTGCTGAAGGACGGGCCCGACCGGGTGATCCGGCTTTATGAGCAAAGGAAGGACTTGTACCGGCAAGGCGCGGACTGGCGCATTGCGAACACAGGATCGATGGAGGATGTGGTCAGCCGGCTGCTGCAATATCTGAAAGGAAGCGAACCAAATGAAGCTGATGGTGATCAATGGACCCAACCTGAATATGCTGGGGATCAGGGAGCCCTCCGTTTACGGAAGCCAGACCTATGAGGCACTCTGTGATGATCTTGTGGCCGCGGCGGAAGCCCGGGGCCATACCTTGCTATGTTTGCAAAGCAATTCGGAAGGCCAGCTGATCGATTATATCCAGCAGGCATATTTCGAGGGCTTTGACGGCATCGTGATCAACCCCGGAGCCTATACCCATTACAGCTATGCCCTCTTCGACGCGCTGAAATCCGTTCCGGTGCCGGCGGTGGAGGTACACCTTTCCGATATTCACAGCCGGGAGGATTTCCGCAGGATCTCCGTGACCGCCCCGGCCTGCATCGGGCAGATCTACGGCAAAGGCAGGGAAGGTTATATAGAGGCCATGGATCTCCTGCAGATAAGGCGCAGCGGCCCGATAGGGGAAGCTGCGGAAGAAAAAAATTAAAACGAGCAAAGGTTGGGCGGCTGATATGAAAATTGTGATTGTAGGCCTGGGCGTCATCGGCGGGTCGTTTGGAATGGCGCTCAAGGAAGCGGGCTACGAGGAGGTTTTTGGGCTGGACCGCAGCCAGGAAACCTTGGATAAAGCACTGGCCATGGGCATCATCCGCAAGGGCAGCTGCCGGGGTGAAGAGCTTCTGCCCCAGGCGGACCTAACGATCCTGGCCATCTATCCGCAGGATGTGAAGCGTTTTATTCTTGAAAACCGCGACCTCTTCAAGCCCGGCAGCCTGATCACGGATGTGACCGGCGTAAAAACCCCATTGGTGGAGGCCTTGGATCGTCTGCTGCCGGCGGACGTGGATTTCGTTCCGGGGCATCCTATGGCAGGCCGTGAGAAGAAGGGGATCGATTTCGCCTCCGCCCAGGTGTTCAAGGGCGCCAATTACCTGGTCACGCCCATTCCGGGGAATAAAGAAGAGAATATCCGGAAGATCACCGACCTGGCCCTTTCTCTGGGATTCAAGAGGGTGCGGCGAATCACCCCGGCGGATCATGATGAAATGATTGCCTTTACTTCCCAGCTTCCCCATGCCCTGGCGGTGGCCCTGATCAACAGCGATCAGCCGGACCGGGAGACGGGACAGTTTATCGGGGACAGCTACCGGGATCTGACCCGGATCGCCAACATCAACGGGGAACTGTGGAGCGAATTGTTTCTGGAAAACCGGCAAGCGCTGCTGACGGCCATCGAAAACTTTGACCTGGAGCTGGAAAAGATCCGGCAGGCTCTGCTTCGGGAGGACAAAGAAACTTTATTGGCCTGCTTCAAGGAATCCTCCCGCCGCCGGGAGGCTTTGGACGTCCAGTGAAGCGAGGGCCAGGGAGGGCTTCAGGCGGCTAAAATCAGCTTGACAGCAAAAGCTTGGCAGGGTATCCTCATATTAGAATTAAATAATCGGATGAAGATCCCGGGAGAGACCGCCGGCAGGGGTATGATTGATTTTTCTGACCGGACGGCGCCGAAGGTGAAGCCGCGACAAACTCTCAGGCAAAAGGACCGGAATCGGACGAGACTCTGGAAAGCCGCAAGGCGCCGAAGAAGCAATCCCTGCAGGGAGAATCTTTCAGGTACCACAACAGAGGCGTATTGACGTTTTTTCAATGCGCCTCTGTTTTTTGCTACTTATAGGAAGCTTCAGCAACGATTTTGGCGCGGGAGAAGGGGGAAGCGTGATGGAACTAAAAACACCTTTGTATGACGCCCACCTGGCGGCAGGGGGCAAAATCGTACCTTTCGGCGGCTACCTCCTGCCTGTTCAGTATGGCGCCGGCGTCATCGCGGAGCACATGGCGGTGCGCACCAAGGCGGGCCTTTTCGATGTGTCCCATATGGGGGAGCTGATGCTGAAAGGCAAGGATGCTTTCCGCAATCTGCAGCATCTCTTGACCAATGATTTCACCACCATGGCGGCCGGAGACTGCCGGTACAGTCCCATGTGTTATCCCACCGGCGGCGTAGTGGATGACCTCCTGGTCTATAAGTACGCCGACGATGACTTTCTGCTGGTGGTCAACGCCTCCAACCGGCATAAGGATGCGGAGTGGATCCGCAGCCACCTTCTGGGGGAAGTGGATTTCAAGGACATTTCGGACCAGACAGCCCAATTGGCCCTCCAGGGGCCGCTGGCCCATGAGATTCTGGCGCCTTTGGTGTCCGGCGGCGCGCTGCCGGAAAAATATTATAGCTTTGCACCCTATCTGGAAATTGCCGGCATTCGCTGCCTGGTTTCGAGGACCGGCTACACCGGGGAGGATGGCTACGAGCTGTATTGCGCGCCGGAGGATGTGACCGACCTGTGGAACCAGCTTCTGGAGGCCGGCGAGCCTCTGGGACTGATTCCCTGCGGCTTGGGCGCCCGGGATACACTGCGCCTTGAAGCGGCGATGCCGCTTTATGGCCATGAAATGGATGAAAACATCACGCCTTTGGAGACGGGGCTGGGATTTTTCGTTAAAATGGACAAGGAAGACTTCATTGGCAAAGCGGCGATGGCGGCCCAGGGCAAGCCGTCCCGCAAACGGGTGGGTCTTAAACTGAAGGACCGGGGGATCGCCCGTGAAGCCTGCAGCGTCTATGCTTCGGCAGAGGCGGCGGAGGCGGTGGGACGGACCACCTCCGGAACCCATTGCCCCTATCTGGGTTATGCGGTGGCGATGGCCTTGGTGCCGGTTGACCTTGCCGCTCCGGGCACGGCCTTATGGATCGATGTCCGCGGCCGCAGGCTCCAGGCCGAAGTGGTCAGGCTGCCGTTCTACAAACGCTAAAACGATAGTGATTGAGGAGGAGATCATCATGGAATTTCCGAAAGACGTGCTTTACATGAAATCACATGAATGGGTGAAGTTTCTGGACGACAAGACGGCGCTGGTGGGGATCAGCGACCATGCCCAGAGTGAACTGGGCGACCTGGTATTCGTCAATCTTCCCCTGCCCGAGGATACAGTGACCGCCGGCGAACCCTTTGCCGACGTGGAATCCGTGAAAGCGGTTTCCGACGTCTACTGTCCGGTGACCGGCATGGTCGCCGAAATCAACGAAGCCTTGCTGGATAAACCCGAACTGCTGAACCAGGATCCTTATGGCGCCTGGATGATCAAAGTGACCCAAGTGACCGACCATGCGGATCTTTTGTCCGCCGAGGAGTATGAGAAACTGATTGCTGAGGAGGCGTAGATCCATGGGCAACTACATCCCGTCCACGGCTGGGGAGCGGCAGGCCATGCTTCAGGCCATCGGCTTTGAAAGCATGGAAGCCCTGTTCAAAGCCCAGATTCCGGAGAAGATCCTCCTGGATCGTCCCCTGGACCTGCCCTCCGGCCTGTCCGAAAGGGAAGTGCGCAGCGTCATGGAGGCCATCGCCGCCAAAAACCATGTCTTCCGCACCATTTTCCGGGGCGCCGGCGCATACAACCACTATATCCCTTCCATTGTCAAAAGTGTGGTGTCCAACGAAACCCTGCTGACCGCTTATACGCCTTACCAGGCGGAAATCAGCCAGGGGATCCTGCAGTCCATATTTGAATACCAGACCATGATCTGCGAGCTGACGGGCATGGATGCCTCCAACGCCTCCGTGTATGACGGCGCTTCCGCCGCCGCCGAAGCCACCGCCATGTGCCGGGAGCGGAAACGGACCAAAGTGCTGGTTTCCGCCACCGCCAATCCCCAGGTAATCCGGACCATCCGAACCTACAACTGGGGCGTTAACGCCACGGTGACGCTGGTCCCTGCCAAAGACGGCGTGACGGACTGGGCGGCTCTGGAACGGCTGGCCGACGGTGAAACAGCCTGCGTGTACGTCCAGCATCCCAACTATTATGGCATGCTGGAGGATGTGGATACGGCAGCCCGCCTGACCCATCAGGCCGGTGCCAAGCTGATCATGGGCGTCCATCCCATCGCCCAGGCCATTCTGAAAACCCCTGCGGATTATGGCGCCGACATCGTGGTTGGGGAAGGCCAGCCACTGGGCATGCCCCTCTCCTTCGGCGGGCCCTATCTGGGCTTTATGGCCTGCAAACAGGACATGGTCCGCAAGCTGCCGGGCAGGATCGTGGGCGAGACGACGGATAAAGAGGGCCAACGGGCCTTCGTGCTGACCCTGCAGGCCAGAGAACAGCACATCCGCCGGGAGAAAGCCTCCAGCAGCCTTTGCTCCAACGAAGCGCTGTGCGCTCTGACCGCCGCAGTCTACATGAGCGCCATGGGGCCGGAGGGCATGGCGGAAGCCGCCCGCCAATCCATGAGCAAAGCCCATGAGGCGGCAAAAAAAATCAGCGCCATCCCCGGATTCGAAATGAAATTTTCCGGAGCGTTCTTCCACGAATTCGTAACCCAATGCCCGATTCCGACAGATGAACTGACGGAACGACTGGAATGCGAGGACATGCTGGGCGGATATCCCCTGCAAGGTGAGCTGTCCGGCTGCATCCTGTGGTGCTGCACGGAGATGAATACCCAGTCCGAAATCGACCGGCTGGCCAAGGTCCTGGAGGAGGTGGCAGAACAATGGAACTGATTTTTGAAAAAAGCCGCCAAGGCCGGGGATGCAGTTTGCTGCCGGCATGTGACGTACCAGTGTATGAGCTGGATGGGTCGGCGGTCCGAAAGAAGGCGCCCCGCTTGCCGGAGGTGGCGGAGATCGACCTGATCCGCCATTATTCCGCCTTGGCCAAACGGGCCCATGGGGTCAACGATGGATTTTATCCCCTGGGCTCCTGCACCATGAAATACAACCCGAAAATCAACGAAGAAATTGCCGCGCTGCCCGGCTTTACCCGGATCCATCCGCTGCAGCCCCTTTCCATGTCCCAGGGCTGCATGGAGGTTCTGAAGCTGGCGGAAACCTATCTCTGCGAAATCACCGGCATGGATCACATGACCATGCAGCCGGCGGCCGGAGCCCACGGCGAACTGACCGGCATGCTGCTGATCAAAGCCTTCCATCAGGCCCGCAAGGATACCAAAAGGACCAAGATCATCGTGCCGGATTCGGCCCATGGCACCAATCCCGCCAGCGCCGTCATGGCCGGCTTTGATGTGATCAGCATCCCCTCCAATGCGGAAGGCATGGTGGATGTGGCCAAGCTGCGGGAAGCTGTCGGTGACGACACCGCCGGCTTGATGCTGACCAATCCCAACACCGTGGGGCTCTTTGACAAGAACATTCTTGAAATCACGGAAATCATCCACAGAGCCGGCGGTCTGAATTACTACGACGGTGCCAATCTGAACGCCATCATGGGCAAGGCCCGCCCCGGCGACATGGGCTTTGACGTGATCCATATCAATCTCCATAAAACCTTTGCCACGCCCCATGGCGGCGGCGGACCCGGCAGCGGCCCGGTGGGCTGCAAAGACCATCTGGCGGTCTTTATGCCCGGCGCCCCCATTCAGGATGCCGCAGCCTGGGCAGGCGCGGACGACCAGGAAATGGAGCTCATTGAGAAAGCGGCGGAGGAACAGGCTGAGGAGCTGGCCGCAAAACAGGATGCCGAATCGAAGGAAATGGAAAAAGAAGCCAAGGATATCCTGAAACGGCTCAAAGAGATTTCCGGCGCTGAATGGGAGTTCGGGCCGATCCCCGCCCTGAGCATCGGCAGCGTCCGGGCTTTCTACGGCAATTTTCTGGTGGTGGTCAAGGCCTTGACCTACATCATGACCCTGGGCCGGGAAGGGATTCCTGAAGCCGCTGAAAACGCTGTGCTCAATGCCAACTACCTGATGAGCAAGGTCAAGGATCTTTATCCGGTGGCCTACGGCAAGCATTGTATGCATGAATTCGTCCTGACCCTGGAAGAACTGAAAAAAGAAACGGGAATCGCCGCCATGGATGTGGCCAAAGGGCTTCTGGATTTCGGCATCCATCCGCCCACCATGTACTTTCCGCTGATCGTCCATGAGGCTCTGATGCTGGAGCCCACCGAAACGGAATCCAGAGAGACCTTGGACGACGCCGCGGAGATGCTGCGCAAGCTGTTGGAGATCGCCAAGAGCGACCCGGACCGCCTCCACGCCGCCCCGGTCACAACGCCGGTCCAGCGGCTGGATGAGGTGGGTGCGGCCCGTCATCCCAAGCTGCATTACGATTTCCCCGAATAAGGGACCTGCGGCCAAGGAGGTAAGCCATGGACATCAGTATCTTTGACGTCGCGGGGCCGGTCATGATCGGCCCCTCCAGCTCCCACACCGCCGGAGCTGCCAAATTGGCCAGGGTTGCCCGAATCATTGTCGGGCAGCCCTTTTCGCATGTGTCCTTCGGTCTGCATGGTTCCTTTGCGCGCACCTACAAAGGACACGGCACCGACCGGGCCCTGGTGGCGGGCGTCCTTGGACTGCGGGAGGACGACGAGAACCTGGCTCGGTCCTTCGAGCTGGCGGCAGCCCAGGGCATTGCCTTCGATTTCTATGAAATCGAGCTGGAAAACGCCCACGAAAACTCCGTGAACATGACCTTTACCCTGAAGGACCCGTCCCAGCCGCCCTTCACAGTGGTAGGTTCCTCCATCGGCGGCGGTCAGATCCTGATTACCGGGATCGACGGTTTTGAGGTGGAGCTTACAGCCCAGCTGCCCACCCTGGTCATCAGTCAGTACGATAAAAAAGGAGTGGTCAGCGAAGTGACCACGGTTCTGGCCAATCACAACATCAATATCGGGGTGATGAAACTGAGCCGGAAGGGCAAAGGCGAGCTGGCTTCCTGCATCATCGAGACCGATGGAGAGGTGCCGGCGGCGGTGGTCGATAGCCTGCGCCGAATCGATCATGTCCTGTCGGTGCGGTCGATCAGCGTCCTTTGACCCTTCTTTGAAATGAGGTGGATCGATGTACAGCAATTCGGCGGAATTACTGGCGGCCTCCAGGGAACGCCAGGTGCCTTTATGGCAGGTGGTCCTGGAAAACGAACAGCATCTTACAGGCATGGAGGAAGAACAGGTCTTTCAGCTTTTGGACCAGCGCTATGCGGTGATGGAAGCTGCCGCGGCCAAAGCGCTGGAACAGCCTTGCCATACGGCCGGTTCCCTCATCGAGGGCATCACCCGGGACCAGTATGTCTATGCCCAGGCAGGCAAAACCTTGTGCGGTCCGCTGATCAACCGGATCATGGCCCGGGCCCTGTCCTGCAGTGAGGTCAATGCTTCCATGGGGCGGATCTGCGCGGCGCCCACCGCAGGCTCCTGCGGCATCGTGCCGGCGGTTTTGATTTCCGTATCGGAAGCATTGGGCTGCACCCGGCGCCAAACCTTGGAAGGACTGATGACCGCCTCCGGAATCGGCGCAGTCATCACGAAACATGCCACCGTATCCGGCGCCGAAGGCGGATGCCAGGCCGAATGCGGCACGGCGGCGGCTATGGCGGCGGCAGCGGCCGTTCAGCTGGCCGGCGGCACCCCGGACATGTCCATACACGCCGCCGCGCTGGCTTTGATGAACGTCATGGGGCTTGCGTGCGATCCGGTGGCCGGACTGGTTCAGGTGCCCTGCGCCCAGCGCAACGCCTCCCAGGCGGTCAACGCTTTGCTGAGCGCAGACTTGGCCATGGGCGGCATGGTCAGCATCATCCCCCTGGATGAGATGATCGACGCCATGGCGCGGGTGGGCCGGATGCTTCCACGCCAGCTTCGAGAGACGGCCATGGGCGGCATCGCGGCGACGCCTTCCGGCAAAGCCATCAGCAATAAAATATTTGGAGGTTCGATGTGATCAAACGCACATATTATTATTTGGGCAGCGGTCTGGATCCTTTTGCCAATCTGGCCCTGGAGGAATATTTCCTGGATACGGCGGATCCGGAAAGCTGCCTGCTGTACTTATGGCAGAACGAAAATACCGTGGTCATCGGCCGCAACCAGAATGCATGGAAGGAATGCAAGGTGGAGCTGCTGGAAATCGGCGGCGGCCGCCTGGCCCGGCGTCCTTCCGGCGGCGGCGCCGTCTTCCATGATCTGGGCAATCTGAATTTTACGTTTCTGATGCATCAAAAAAATTATGACCTGCAGCGCCAGCTGGCGGTCATTCTGGAAGCGGTCCAAAGCCTGGGCATCCGGGCGGAACAAACCGGACGCAATGACCTGACCGCGGACGGCCGCAAGTTTTCCGGCAATGCCTTTTATCATAAAGGGGAGAATGCCTATCACCACGGCACCCTGCTCATGGATGTGGACATGGGAAGTCTAACCCAATATCTGCAGGTGGATCCCTCGAAGCTTCAGTCCAAGGGCGTGGAATCAGTGCGTTCCCGGGTCATGAATCTGAGGGAGCAATGTCCGGATCTGACCCTGCCGATGATGCAGCAGGCTTTGCTCGAAGCCTTCGGAAGCGTCTATGGCGCAGAGCCCCGGCCCTTGCCGCCGGACAAGATCCATTGGGACCAGGTTGCCCGTCTGCAGGAGAAATACGCTTCCTGGGAATGGCGTTTGGGTCGTCAGATCCAATTCAAATACAACCAAAACCAGCGCTTTGCCTGGGGCAATGCCGACATCCATCTGGAGGTGGACCGGGGCTGTGTGACCGGAGCGGCAGTTTTTTCCGACGCCATGGAAGCCCAGCTCATTGCCGGCCTAGGGCCGAGGCTGCAGGGCTGCCGTTTTGAAGGGGCGGCCCTGGCTGCGGCGCTGGAAGGAATGAAGTTGTCCGCTGCCACGGAAAACGACGGGATCATCCTGCGGGATGTGCAGGCGATGCTGGGACGCTTGCTTGAGGAAGCGGCGGGGACCGGAAAGGAGTCAAACCATGCAGAACCCATATGATCTGATCATCATCGGCGGTGGCCCGGGCGGCTATGAAGCGGCTTTTCGGGCTGCGGGTGCCGGGATGAAAACCCTTCTGGTTGAGGAGCAGGGCATTGGCGGAACCTGTCTCAATCGGGGCTGCATCCCCACCAAGACGCTGATGCACGCTTCTGAGCTTTACAGGGAAGTGGGGCGTTTTGAAGAATTTGGCTTGGCAGCCCAGAACGTATCCTATGATATGGTGAAAATGCAGGAGCGTAAAGCCAAAGTGGTCGAGGATCTCAAGGACGGCATCCGTCAGCGGCTGAAGTCTCACAAAGTCGAGATTCTGCAAGGCCATGGGATGATCCTTGGAACCGGAAGGGTCCGTGTCACCGTAATGGCTGCCGGGGAAGGCGCTGCAGAGGAAAAGATTTTGGAGACGGAGCGAATCCTGATTGCCACCGGCGCGGTTCCTGCAAGGCCGCCGATTCCGGGACTGGAGCTGCCGGGGGTGTTCACCAGCGATGATTTTCTGGATTCTGACGCCGGCAGACAGGTCTATGATCCCTTGATCATCATCGGCGGCGGCGTCATCGGCGTGGAAATGGCCACTCTATACAATGCGCTGGGTTGCCGGGTGACCCTGCTGGAAGCCTTGCCCAGGCTGCTGCCCGCCATGGACCGGGAAATCTCCCAAAGCCTGGCCATGATCCTGAAAAAAAGAGGCGTCCAGATCTTCACGGGCGCCAAGGTGACCCGGGTGGCCCAGGAGGAGGACGGACTGGTCTGTCATTTTGAATATAAAGAAGCCCCGCAAAGCCTGCCAGCTGCGGGGATTTTGGTGGCCATCGGTAGAAAACCTTATACCGGAGGCTTGTTTGCGCCCGGCGCGGAGCCGGCGATGGAACGGGGTGCGCTGGTGGTGGATGGAGACTTCCGGACCAGCATTCCGGGAATCTATGCGGCTGGTGATGTGATCGGGGGGATCCAGCTGGCCCATGCGGCAGCCGCGGAAGGCATCACGGCAGTGGAAGGCATGGCCGGACTAAGGCCCGGGATCCATCTGAACGTTGTGCCGGGTTGCGTCTACACCAATCCTGAAATCGCTTCCGCCGGATGGACGGAGGAAGAGGCCAAAGCAGCCGGCATTCCTGTGGTTACGGGCAAGGCCTTGATGTCCGCCAACGGGAAATCCGTCATTGAGAATCAGGACCGGGGGTTTATCAAGCTGGTTTTTGACAAAGAGACCGAGGTCCTGCTGGGCGCCCAGCTGATGTGTGCCCGAGCCACGGACCTGATCAGCGAGCTGACCAACGCCATCGTGAACGGTCTGACCCGTGGCCAGCTGGCTTCTGTGATCCGGCCCCATCCCACCTTTTCGGAGGCGGTGACCCAGGCAGCGGAGGCCGCATTAAAGTAGCGCGGCAGACCAGGCTTGGGCCAGGGCCCGGACCGCTGCCGGAATGTCCTCTTCTGGAATGCCGGCATAGGAGAGCATGATCTGAGGCCTGCCGCCGCCCGGTGTGTTCACCGGGATCACGGCGATCCCCTGTTCCAGAGCCAGAGCGCTCAAAGCCTGGGCGGATAGGGAGGAATGGATCAGCAAGAGGACCCTCAGGCCGCTTTCATAACTGGCAATATCGATTTGATTTCCAAAGACCTGCTGCAGCGCTTGCTGCAGCAGGTGATTTTTTGCGGCGTAGAGTTTTCTCAGATGCCGGATATGGCGGCTCAGGTGGCCGTCGGCGATGAAGCCGGCCAAAGCCAGCTGCTCCATGCCGGAGGAGGTCTGGTTGTAGCGGTCTCTGACCTTCTGATAGGCGGGAAGCAGGTTCAAGGGCAGGACCATATAGCTGATCCGCAGGGAGGGCACCAGGGTCCGGGAAAAGGACCCCATATAGATCACGCTGTTGCCGTTGGACATACCCTGCAGCGAGGGGATCGGACGGGACAGATAGCGGAATTCACCGATGTAGTCATCCTCCAGGATGAAGGTCTTGGTCCGGCTGGCCCATCTCAGCAGCTCCACCCGCTTGGCCGAGGGCAGCGCGCCGCCTTCATAGGGGTTGGACGGATTGATGCAGACCATGCCATAGGGGGAAGGGGCTTCAGGCTCCAGCATGTCCAGAGAGAAGGGCTCCGTCCGGTAACCATGATCCAGAAAGATCTGCTCGGCCTGGAAAAAGCCGGGAGATTGGATGCCGATCACCTTGACCCGGTCTTTCAGAATACCGCAGAGGATGTGCAGAAGACTTTGGATGCCGGCGCCCACCACGATCTGGTCGGGCGTGCATTTCACATCCCGGGCTTCATAGCTGTATTTGGCCAGGGTGTAGCGCAGCACCTCTTCACCCTGGGCTTCACCGTAAGAGGTCAGCATGTCCTGGGCCTTGAGAGCCTGATGGACGTAGCGTCGCCAGATTGCACTGTTGAAGCTTTGGCTGTCCACATAATTGCTGCGGAAATTGTACCGGATCGGGAGAGACGGGGTGTTTTCGGCAGCGGCCGTCATGGCGGCGATCCTGGAATCGGAGCGCGCGGCGTCCCGGGAGGCAGCGGCCGGCTTGGCGGAGGAATTCAGGCCCACCAGGACATCGTCATAACGCAGGATATCCTTCAGGTCCGCAGCAAAATAGCCGCTCTGGGGCTTGCTGGTCAGATAACCTTCTTCCAAAAGCTGATTGTAGGCATTTTCAACCGTAATGCGGCTGATGCCCAGAGCCTTGGACAAGGCTCGGATGGAGGGGAGCCGATCGCCGGCGGCAAGGCTTCCCTGGTTGATTTCTTTTTTGATCCACTGGATCAGCTGCAGATACAAAGGGGTGGAAGCAGCCGGATCAAGCTGCAGCGTGCTGATGAACATCAAGAGGCCTCCTTTGCCCGCGATTGAGAACTTAGACCACAACTGACCATAGAAAAAATTAAATAATTGGCCATTGTGCTAAAGACAGTTTGATTATATCATAGCCTTGGATCCAAAAGAAATAGTGATTTGAAGGAGAATTTGCGATGGGTGTTCAGAATACTTCCAATAAAATCTCGACCAAGAAAATGGTCATCATCGGTATGATGGCGGCCGTCATTTTTGTGGTGACCTGGACCATCAAGGTGCCGATTCCTTTTTCCACCTTTGGCGGTTATGTGAACCTGGGCGATGCGGCCATCTATTTCAGCGCGGTGATCCTTGGACCCCTGGGAGGCTTCCTGGCCGCCGCCATCGGCAGCGCCCTGGCGGACGTTCTGGGCGGCGCCATGATCTATGCGCCGGCCACCTTCGTGATCAAAGGGATCATGGGCCTTGTGGCGGGCGCTATAACGGCAAAACAGAAGAGTTTCAAGGCCTACGCCGCGGCGTGCTTCATTGGCGGGGCGATCATGCTGGGCGGTTACTTTGTCTACGAATATTTCATGATGGACAGTGCCTACGCCATAGCTTCCCTGCCCTTTAATCTGGGGCAGTGGATCGGCGGCAGTTTAGCGGCCCTGCCTTTCTATAAAATTGGCATTAAATTCGCAGAAACCCTGAATGCTGCATCATAAATCCTTCGGACCGCGATCTTTCTTCAGATGAAGATGGGAGCGAGTCATTATGGGGTTTGTTCGGAGACGGGCCTTTCCTTCGGGAGGTGCCTGTCTCCGCTTTTTTATCTTGACGGAATCCCGGGAAGCGCACATAATGACACTAAAATAGCAGAATAAAATGTTTCGAGCTGAAAAGGAAGGGGCCGCCGGATGTTGCCGATCCAAGCTGAAGGAAAATGGGGATTTATTGATGAAACGGGGCACTGGCTGGTGACACCTCGTTACCAGTCCGTTCGCCCCAGCGAGGGTGGCGATTGGATGGGGATGGGCAACGACCCAGACGTTGGTGTTCCCTTTTGTGAATACCTGGAGGCGGGCGGGGGTTGCCGGAAGCGCTATGAGACGGCTTTTGCCCGGCCTTTCCAATGGGGCTGGTCTGCCGTTTTGCTGAATGGCCGCTTCCAGATTATCGATCGGAATTTCAAGCCGCTGTTCAAGCTGCATGCCGGTATGCTGCCGCTGGATATGGGGCCGGCGCTTCTCGTGATCCAAGCGGATTACACCTCGCCCAAAGACGGGATCTGGGGCGCCTGCAGCCGGGAAGGCAAGGTGGTGATCCCCTTCGAATACGAATACCTGGAGCTGGGCGATCCAGAACCCTATGGCGCGGAAACCATTGTGCCCCGGGTGATCGCCCGGCAGGGAGGCCTTTTCGGGGCCTTGGACGAGGCGGGCCGGGAGATCATTCCCTGCCATTATGAACAGATGTGGGGATTTCGGGAAAACCGGGCTTTCTACAAAAAAGACGGCCGCTGGGGGATCCTGGACGAAGAGGGCCATGTGCTGACGGATCCGGTTTTTCCCGATGAGGCTATGCGGGGCACTTTTTCGGAACCTGAACTGAGTTTTTTTGAAGGCTATGCCGTGGTGTTTTCCGGCGGAAAGGCCGGCTTTGCCGACCGCGAGGGCCGATTGGTCCGGGATTATCGGTATGAGGAGGCCCTGTCCTTCCGGCAAGGGCGCAGCGCCGTCTGTGTGGACGGACTTTGGGGCTATGTGGACCTCGATTTTGCTTGGCGGACCCCTCCGGTTTTTGAGGCGGCCGGTTCCTTTTCGGAAGGGGCAGCCGCCGTCTGCCAAGGCGGCCGATGGGGATACCTTCGGTTGGACGGAACATGGCTGATCCCGCCGAAGTATCGGCAGGCGCGGCCTTTCCGCGGCGGTTATGCCGCGTTCTCTGACGCGGGGCGCAAGGGTTATGTGGATGCCGCGGGACGCGAGATATTCCCGGAACCCTTACCCGTAAAATTGGGCCGGCGCTAAACAGCGAATGAGACCTGACGGCCGTGTGGCCGCGGAGCAGCAAGGAGGATGGCAGACTTTATGTCAAATACAAAGCTATGGGCAGTGACCCTTTTCGGACTCCTGGTCGGCTGGATCGCGATCAAGGCGGCCCCGGCGCTGACGCCGGTTTTGGCGGCTATGGTGTTTGCCTATCTTTTACACCCGGCGGTGCTTTACCTCCAAAAGAAAATGAAAATCAAAAAGCAGCTGGCCATCGCCCTGCTGATGGTGCTGATTGTGGCGCTGCTGGTCCTGCTGGTCAGCCTCATTCTGCCGCCCTTGATTAGCCAGGCAACGGCTTTTGCCCGGGAGTTTCCCGCCTACAGCACGAATTTTGAGGCGCTGATTGAACAGCTGCAGCAGTATTTGGCTGGGCTGGGCCTGCCGGAAGCGCTGTTGGGCAAGATGGATTCCGCCTTTACCCAGCTGTACGATTTGGCGGCGGCGTTCCTCCTCAGCATGGTTACGGCGGTTTTCAGCAACATTTTCAAGCTGGTGGACGGCTTGATCATTGGCGTTCTGCTATGCTATTTTCTTTCCTCGGGCCCGCGGATGGCTGCCTATATCCTCGACCGGCTGCCGGAGCGCTTTCGCAAGTCCGGCCGCAATCTGCTGGCTGGCACGGACCGGGTGATCTGGACCTACGTGAAAACCCAGCTGCTGATTGCCTTGATCATTGGCGTGGTTTCGGTCGCCGCCTTCATGATCATCGGCATCCGATATGCGTTCCTGCTGGGGGTTTTGGGGGGGATCCTCAATCTGATCCCTTATTTCGGTTCGATGGCTGCGGGGGTCCTGGCGGCTTTGGTGGCTTTGCTGACCGGCGGCGTCAACCAGGCGGTCATCACCGGAATCGTGGTTCTGGTCATCCAGCAGCTGGAGGGCAACCTCATTACCCCGCGTCTTCAAGCCAAATCCAGCGGCATGCATCCGGTGGTGATCATTGCGGCTTTGCTGATCTGCAATCAATTATGGGGGACGGTGGGGATGTTCGCGGCCGTACCGATTGCCGGCCTTGCCAAGCTGATGTGGGACGAGGCTATGCTGATACTCAAGGAAATACAATAGGCTTCAGGCAGATCGATTGAATTCTGCCGGAGGAACGAGATCCCTATCGGGAGACTGCGGAAGGCTGGCGGTCTCCCTTTTCTTAAAGGAGCATGCCTTAGGGCGGCTGGTCGTGCAGGAATTATTATATATTTTAATCAAATTCTAATAATATTATAAGAAGATGGATAACCACCAGATAAAACATCATGTATAATAAAACTTGTGAAAATATTATCTTAACGCGCCGATCAGGCGGGATATGGGGGAGATTGGGACATGGGAGAAGAACTGCAATCCATGCATGGAACGGAATCGGCGGTGCCGGCCGTGGACGGGCAAAAGCCTGAAAAGCGCGGTTGGAAACTCTGGACGGCCTTGAAGCGCATGTCTTGGAAAAAGAAGCTGCTGTTGATCCTCCTGCTGGCAGCCCTTGGGGCAGCCGCCCAATGGGCGCTGGGCGGCCAAGGGGATGCGGGCATAAAGGTCACCACCATACCGCTGGTCAAGAAGGACATCGAAGATGTCCTTTCGCTGAAGGCGCCCTTGGAAGGCAGCGAAAGCGTCGAGGTGGTATCCCGTCTTCATTACGAAGTGCTGGAGCTGAAGGTGGCGGAGGGCGACCGGGTCCGCAAGGGCCAGGTGCTGGCGGTGCTGGACAGCGAGGCCTTGGCTTTGCAAATGGACAAAGCCCGGGATGCCTATGATATGTCCGTCTTTCAGATGAAGGAGCAGCTGCAGCAGCGGCAGCGGGAGTATGAAAAGACCTTGCAGAACCTGGCCGCGGCTCAACGCCAATATGAACGGATGAAGGCGCTGCAGGCCATCGGCGCCGAATCGGAGGAGAGTCTGGAAACGGCGAAAAACAATGTGGAGGATCTTCAGAGGGCGGCGGACAGCTTCAGCGTCAGCGGCGGCCGGGTGGTGGCTTCCGCATCAGAGTCCAAGCAGCTGGAAATCAACCGCAAGTCCCTGGAACAAGCCCAAAAGGATTTTGAGGAGTCCCAGATCACAAGCCCTATCGATGGAACCGTGACCCGGGTCAACATCAAGGTAGGCCGGTTTGCCGATGACACGGACGAGTCCAAGCCCATGTTTGTCATTGAAAATCTGGATCAGCTGCAAATGAAGGTGCTGGTCAGTGAATACGATATTGCCAAGATCAGACTGGAACAGCCGGTCACTGTGACGGCGGATATCCTGAAGGGGGCCGAAGTCCAGGGCGTTGTGGCCAGGGTGTCACCCACCGGTGAGCCCAAAGCCCTTGGCAGTGCGGAGCGGGTCATTCCCATCCAGATCCATATCACGGAAGCCAGTGATCAGCTGATTGCAGGGATCACGGCAAAAGCCAGGATCACCGTGGACAGCGCCAAGGATGTATGGGTCATCCCCATCGAGGCCATTGCCGAAAATGAAGAAGCACAGACACAAATCTTCAAAGTTGCCGCGGACCAAACGCTTCAGGTGGTTTCTGTCACCATCGGCGTGGAAAACGATCTTGAAGCGGCCATTGAGGGAGAAGGGCTTCAGGAAGGGGACCGGATCGTGGTCAGTCCTGCCGCTGACCTGAAAGCCGGGATGAAGGTGGATGAAACCCATGAATGAGCGTCCGGAAGCGATCGGCCTGACTGGGCAGATCCAGGCCAGGGAACTGATCCGGTTTGAGCATATGGAAAAAATCTACGACACCGGCGCCATCCAGGTGACGGCGCTGCGGGACGTGAACCTGACCATCGAACAGGGCGAGTTCGTGGCCATCATGGGCCAGTCCGGCTCTGGCAAGTCCACGCTGATGAACATCATCGGCTGTCTGGACCGCCCCACCTCCGGCAAGTATTATTTGGAAGGCCTTGACATCGGCGAGCGCAGCGCCGATGAGCTCTCCCTGATCCGCAACAAGAAGATCGGGTTCGTCTTCCAGTCCTTCAATTTGATCCCCAGGACCTCGGCCCTGAAAAATGTGGAGCTGCCCATGACCTATGCCCGGATGCCTTTTCATGAAAGGCATCGCAGGGCGATGGAGCTGCTGCGCAAAGTGGACCTTGGCGACCGAATGGAACACATGCCCAATGAATTGTCCGGCGGGCAGAAGCAGAGGGTCGCCATTGCCAGGGCTTTGGCCAATGATCCGCCCATCCTGCTGGCGGACGAACCCACCGGGAATCTGGACAGTGTCTCTTCCATGGAAATCATGGAATTGTTCAAAGCATTGAACGGGGAAGGGGTCACGGTGATCCTGGTGACCCATGAAAATGAGATTGCGGCCTTTGCCCGGCGGGTGATCCGATTCCGGGACGGGATGATGGTCCGCGACGAGACAGGCGGTGGCAAGCATGCTGTTCTTTGAAAACGTGAAGATGGCGATCCTGGCGATCCGCATCAATAAAATGCGTTCTTTTCTGACCATGCTGGGCATCATCATCGGCATCAGCGCGGTAATCTCCATTGTATCCATCGGGGACAGCATGCGGGGTGTCATTGCGGACCAGTTTGAAAGCATTGGCGTCAACCGGGCCATGATGTATGTCAGCTTTGTGGAGGATCGCCGGGAAAGCGACCTTTTCACGCTGGATGAGATGGAGAAGGTCCGGGAGGCGTTTTCCAGGGAAATCGTGGCCATGGACCCCGGCAGCAGTGAAGACGCTGAACTAACCCGGGGCCGCAAGACCCTGCAGGTTACCCTGGAGGGCGTGCCAGGCAATTATTCCGAGGTCCAGCCGGTGGATCTGGTGGATGGCCGGATGATCAATGAAAGCGACTTGGCGGCCGGTCGGAACTATGTGGTGCTGAAGAAGGAGACAGCCATTGAACTCTTTGGCAAGGCGGAAGCCGCCGGAGAAACGATCCGTGCGGAAGTGGCCGGAGAGCCGGAGGACCTGATGGTGGTGGGGGTTTATGAAAAAGAAGCGACGCCGCTGGACGCTCTTTTTATGGGCTCCATGCCGACGGCCTATGTGCCTTACACCAGTCTGGTCCATCCTGGGGATTATTTCTTTGCCCTGAATTTCTATATCGCCGACGACATCGATCCGGATTTCTTCAAAAATCAGATCGTGGGCCTGGTCAGCCGAATGAAGAACCGGACAGCGGATCAGATCTCCTACAATTCAGCCCAGGAAGAGATGAGCATGGCGGACAACATCATGCAGGGCATGTCCCTGGCGGTGGGGGCCATCGCCGCCATATCCCTTCTGGTGGGCGGCATCGGCATCATGAACATCATGTTGGTGTCGGTGACGGAACGCACCCGGGAGATCGGCATCCGCAAAGCCCTTGGGGCCAGGACACGGGATATTCTGGTTCAATTCCTCACAGAATCCGCCCTCTTGTCCGCAGCCGGGGGCGTGATCGGCACGCTGCTGGGCATTGGCTTCGTGATGATCGGCGGGGCCATCGCCAAGATCGATGTGGTGATCGATCCCATGGTGGTGATCGTCGCCGTGGCGTTTTCAGCCATTGTGGGGGTCCTGTTCGGGATCCTTCCGGCTTCCAAAGCGGCCAAAGCAGACCCCATCGAAGCGCTGCGTTACGAATAAGCGGAGCTTCCAAAGGTTGCTGCTCAATCCGATGAAAAAACAGGCAAAAATTTATGTGGCGAGGCAGAACGGTCTAGACAGACGGTGCCCTGACCGATATACTTATTCAAAGGAAAGCCATCGGTTTCCTATTTGCAGATCAGCACACTCTGTGGCCGACGGCTCAGAGTGTGTTTTTTTCTGCCCTGCGCCGGAGCGGTGCAGGAAAGGCCAGCGATGGCGGGCCATTTTATCAATGATGACGGAGGTATGTATGAGGCATCTGATCGACCCCCTGGATTTTAGTGAGGCCGAGATCGAAAAACTTCTGGATGTGGCGGATGACATTGCTCTAAACCCCAAAAAATACAGCCAGGTATGTGCCGGCAAGAAGCTGGCAACGCTGTTTTATGAACCCAGCACCCGCACCAGGCTGAGCTTTGAAGCCGCCATGCTGAATCTGGGCGGCAGCATCCTGGGCTTTGCCACGGCGGACAGCAGCTCGGCCGCCAAAGGCGAGAGCGTAGCAGACACCATCCGGGCAGTCTCCTGCTATGCGGACATCTGCGCCATGCGCCACCCCAAGGAAGGCGCGCCTCTGCGGGCATCCCGTTACGCGCGGATCCCGGTGATCAACGGGGGGGACGGCGGCCACCAGCATCCAACCCAGACCCTCACCGACCTGATGACGATCCGCGCCAAGAAGCATCGGCTGGGAAATATGACCATCGGCTTGTGCGGCGACCTGAAGTTTGGCCGGACGGTCCACTCCCTGATCAAGTCCCTGGCCAGGTATGAAGGAATCCAGTTTGTCCTGATCTCGCCGGAGGAGCTGCAGGTGCCGGATTATATCGTGGACGAGGTGCTGAAGGGGAAGGACATCCCTTACGAGGAAGTGGGCAATATGGAAGAGGTGATCTCCAGCCTGGACATCCTCTACATGACCCGCGTCCAGAAGGAACGGTTCTTCAACGAAGAGGATTATATCCGCCTCAAGGACAGCTACATTCTGACAGCCCAGAAAATGCGGCGGGCGAAAAAAGACATGGCCATCCTCCATCCGCTGCCCAGGGTCAATGAGATCGCCATCGAGGTAGATGACGATCCCCGGGCAGCCTATTTCGACCAGGTGCAAAACGGCGTCTATGTGAGAATGGCCTTGATCATGATGCTTTTGGAGGTGACCCCATGCTGAACATCGACAGTCTGGAACGGGGGATCGTGATCGATCATATCAAAGCCGGCTGCGGCATGAAAATCTATAATTTGCTGAAGCTGGATGAGCTGGACTGCTGCGTGGCGGTGATCAAGAACGCCCGGAGCAGCAAATACGGCAAAAAGGACATCATCAAGATCGAGGATATGGTGGACTTGGATCTGGAGATATTGGGTTTCGTCGATCCCCACATCACCATCGACGTGATCGATGAGGGCAAGATCGTGGAGAAGAAGCATCTGGTGCTTCCTCAGAAACTTGTCAATGTGATCAAATGCAAAAATCCACGCTGCATCACCAGCATCGAGGAAGAGATCGACCATGTCTTCAAGCTGAGCGGCCAGGGGGACCACCATTACCGTTGCGTCTACTGCGAGCAGGAATACCAGGGCTGAAATAGAAGAAGCAATAAATAAGAAACACCCCCAAGCAATGGACAACAAATCCAATGCTTGGGGGTGTTTTCATGCAATGCCGACAAAGTTCACTTGTTCAGCCGCGTCATCGCTATGCGATAGACGGTATCATCGTCCCGTACGGAGATAATGATGATACGCATGATTTCTTGATCTTTGACGATCCGATAAACGACGCGCAGACCTTGCTTGAGCAGCTTGATTTTGAGGAAGCCGGACAGGTTTCCGGTGAGATGATTTCCAAGAGGCTTCCCTAGACCGCCTTCTGAATTCGGCAAAGGATTCTCTGCGACTTTGTTTATTGCCTTGAGCACGTAGAGTTGTTGCGAGTAGTCGAGCGCCTCTAAATCTTTTGCGGCCTCTTCGGTGTACTCCACAAACCACTTGCTCATTCGATCTCTACCTCAACTTCGTCGAGTTCAGCATCAGAAATACCAAGGGTCTTCATGATCCTATCGGAACCAAGACGGGCTTTCATTCCGCTGTTCTCTCTCTGGAGCGCCTCAAAATAGAGTGCGCAATCTTCCAGCGCTTCCATGATCGCTTCGTAGCGGGCGGGATTCATGAGGATGCAAACCGGGACATTGTTTTTAATAACGATTTTCTCCCCCTGATCATCGACTTCATCAAAGATCTTCTTTGCTTCACCCCGATTGAAACGAGTAATAGGGACCAAAGATTTTAATACTTTTTGGGTTTGCATAGCGGCGGTTGCCATGATGATCCCTCGCTTTCAGCAGCAGGTATGATGCCGTCGTTACTTTATTCAATTTTAAGACGACATAGTTAGAATATCAATAAAAAAAGCGATAAATATATTAATAAAAACAACTATAATATCAATAATTGCTATGCTATGGGCATAAAATCAGGAGATGTGGATTTGGTGCTCTTTATTACTTAAACACCTGGGAAACTGAAAGGGCCTGAAATTTTGTTGCAAAATAACAATCCCTCTTTTTGGGCAATGGTCGTCAGATAATAAAAGCGGGTTCTCACTTTACAGAATCGATATTACCATTAGACGAAGGGCAAAACGGGATGAGGTGCGCTCCGTTGTAGAAAAATATGCCACAGAAGGACTTCGTTTAGCCATAGACTTATATAGAGAGGATATCATAAAAAATAGCATTTATGTTATGATAAAAAGGAGCACTTGGAATAAGACCGGTCTCCCTTGGCAACCTGTGAGATGCTGCGCAGCACGGATGTTAGCAGTTCGATGACGTGGAGGAGCCTGCCAGAGGGATCAACAATCCAAAAACACATAAAAACCACTGCTGAAAGCCTATAGGTGAGAAAGGTTGAGACAAATGAACATAAAACGCAGCATGATCCTGATTGGATTGCTTATTCTGTTTGTCGCAGGGATGCTCATGGTAAACCATATGCAGATTACTTCAACCTCTTTTAAAGCCGATTGCAAGAACCTGAACATGCTTTATTTTTCATACGAGGAAGAATACAAAGTTGTCATGGAAGATGCCGAATTGCTTTGGCTTCCTTTGGCCAGTTCGCCGGCGAGCAGACCTGTCGTGCAATACACGATCGTCAGAGTCAATGATGCGGTGTCCGTGGATAACCAGATCTGGCTTAACGTAACGGTCCCGGTCTATGACACCCCGATGAACTTGAAGGGCTGGGTTCCGGAAGCCAAGACCGCATCGGTGACGGATGAAAACCGCAAGCTCATCGCCAGCGGGCTTATCGTAAAGGCAGGGACCATGGCTTTTGAGACAGATGATTTTGCGAATGTCGCAAAGACAGTGCCGACACCGCTGCCGTGCGACCAGGTCGCCTCGACCGAGGACCGGCAGCAGGGCTATCTCAAACTAAATCTTCCCGGAGGAAATATCATCTGGGTCAAGGAAAGCGATGTCACTTTCCCTGATTTGGAGAAATAGAAAAGAAGGGACAGAGACTTTGAAAGAGGCTGAAGGAGTCTGAACGAGGGTAGCCTTGAAAATGCATGCATTTAAATGAGAGGGGACTTTTTGCGGCGCACGCAAAAAGTCCCCGTCCCCTCAAAGACCAAATTTTAAAACTCAACCTGATCGATCAGCAAATCACCCACATACATGCCGGTGACCACCGACGTCCCCTTCTGCACCCGAAGAATGATGAAGCAGTTGTTCGGATCAGCGAAAAAGGCCTGTTCAGCGGCCGGCGCTATCTCCTCATCCAGAAAATATTGCTGCATCGGGAGCTCAAAGCTGCCGTAGCGATAGCGCGCCTTGATGTAATCCTTTCCGTCCTCCGGGGGCTTGGGCAACGCCTCGTCAAAATAGGCGATCCCGTCCGAGCCGACGGCAATAGTCATATAGCAGATCTGTCGGCCGGCGCTTCGGCTCTCATCGATTTCTAGACGATTCTTCACAGCGGAGGTGTCCAGCCGGAACTGCAGATAGCGGCCGCGGAAGGGGTCCGCAGGATCGTAGGCCTCAGTTCTGAATTTATATTCCTGCCCGCTGCGTGCCGCAGACTCGGACCGGATGCTGGGATAGATCGAAAATCCCACCTGAAGGGCTGCCAGGAGAAGGAACAGCAGTAGGAGTAAAGTCTTGTTCGGTCGCCATTCCGAGATTTTATCCAGCCAGGGGCTGAAGAAGAAACGCTTTTCGGTCGTCATTGGGCGGCACCTCCCTTCGGAGTGTCAGACGCTGCGAGGGCTTCCGGGGGCTCCTCCGCTTTTTCCCGGCTTTTGCGGACCAGCCAAAGATTGGTGAAGAGAAAGCCCAGGCCCAGGGCCACAAAGACCAGACCGCGAACCAGGAAACTGAAATCAATATCCAAAAAGCGGGTGCCGATGATCAGCACCAGGAAAAACAAACCCAGATTGGCAGTGCCAAGCCGGTTCTGGCTGATCCCCCGAAGCAGCAGCCGCAGGCCGATGCCGAAGAACACCAGATTGAAGCAGATGACGGCCAGCAGGGAAGCCGTATCCCGGTCCGGCATCTTCTGAAAAATCAGGATCAGCACCGGCGGCAGCAGGGGCAAGGCCCACTTCAGGGCGGTCATTCCCCCGTCAGCGGCCGCTTCCATCAAATCCGGCTGCTGGAACTTGCTTTGCCGGTACAAAACAAAAGTGAAGCCGGCCGCCAGGGCGAAAAGGACCAGAAGGATCCCGTAAGTCATTGGCCGGAAACTGCTTTGGGCCTGGTAAAGCCAAAGACCCCGGAAGGTGAAGATGTAAAAAAGAAAATAGAGCGCAAGCTTGCCCAAAAGGCTCAGGGTATGATGCTCGGCATCCTCCCGGCTCAAGGGCCAGTTCCCCGGCAGGGTATCGGCCGCATCGGAATAAAGGAAAGCGTCTCCTAGAATCAAAAGCAGGAAATAGAGGTAGAGGAATTCCTGCCAGGGAATCCAGTAGGGCAGCATGGCCATGAACCAGATGAAGCCCGTCAGGCCCAGGGCCAGATTCAGCCACAGATCGTGGCCTTGCAGCTTTTTCTGATGGATTTGCATCAGGAGCCAGGGCTTCAGGGCGCCCCCCAGCAAAACGCCCGCCAGCAGCAGGTCGCCAAAGGAGAGGCTCCTTTGCGCCGCGGCAACGCCAAAATAAATGGAGATCAGAATCAGATAAACCAGCGCCGTCAAGTCCGCCGAAAATAGATAGACCAGCGGCAGGGACAGCAGCGCCGTTCCTAAAAACAGATGGGATGGATCGGAGATCACATGGTAGACCTGGCCCGTCATGGCCATGGCAGTCAGCAAGCCAATAGAAACCACCAATCCGGAGATTTCCTTCCACAAACGGCCTTTGTCTCCGAGGATCGTGAAAATGCCCAGGCCGATGCCTGCCAGCAGAGGGATCAGGGAGATGAAAACCCGGGCCAGTCGCGGCAGCGCGGACCAGTTTTTTGCCAGGATGAGGATCACGCCCAGCAGAACCAACAGCGTTCCGAGGATCACCAGGGCGAAGCTTAAGGCAGGCAATCGTTTGGTTTCCCGGGCCTTGAGCCGGTAGTGGGCCTGCAGACGGGCCACGGTCTCAGGATCCGCCAAGCCTTGGTTCAGCCATTCCTGCATTTGCCGGTTCAGCCACTGCAGATGCTTTTCTTGTGTCATCAATCGCTCCTTTCCGATGAGGGCTTTCTCTGTCCCCCCCAACGGGGACGGAAGAAAGCACATCAAAGCCTATCGCATGAATTCAGTATAGCATTGAACAAATATTCTGAACAGAGGGCAAGACGAAGAGCCTATTCTGTGCGGAATTCTTTGCGGGTGAATCGGCCGACGCCCCAGAGGTAACCCAGTGCCAAGAGCAGACAAGCGCCTGCAAAAAGCAGCGGCAGGAAAGGAAATCCAAACCAGGGAATCTCCACGATGGCGGCCAGCCAGGCAGGATCCGCCTGCCCCATGGCCGCAAAGCAGCCGATGTACAGGAGCAAGGCGTAAATGCGGGATTTGGCGCTTCCCAGGCAAAGGGTCAGCGGAAGGGTAATGGCGGTGAAAAGGATGCCACCGGTCACCGCAATCGTCATGGAAGCCAGCAGCATATTGGGGCTGTAGCGGCTTGTAACAAGCGTCGACATCCCTGAAAGCGCGCCGGTCACCAGGACCAGCAGCAGGATCAGCGCCAAGGCAAACAGGTATTTTGCCTGAAAGATCTGCCGTCGGTTGACCGGCAGCGCACCGTACCAATTAAAGGCGGCATTGCTGTCGTCATAGGCCAGGGCAGAATACAACAGGCCGTAGAGCGCCACGGCGAAGGAAAAGATCAGCATCTGGGGCAGCAGCGCAAAAGCCAGGGTTACCGTTCCGAAAAGCAGGAGCGTTTTCCGCAGGCTCAGCAATTTGATAAAATCCGATTTGACCAGAGCCATCAACACATTCATTGTTTCTCACCTCTCGCATATCCGATAAAGACATCTTCCAGGGTGGGAATGTCGTACACCGCCTCCTGGCCCAGCAGGGCGTAGGTTTGGGCGTATTGTGTGGTCAGGGCGGTGCAGCCATAATCCGTTTTACGCAGATCCAGCAGATACGGCCGGGTTTCCGGCGTGAACAGCGCCGCCGGACCTTTTACGATGCGATGGGTTTCCAGAAGGCGGTCCTTGGGCTGCATATTGAGCACAATTTGGCCTTGGTGGAGAAAAAGCACATAATCGGCCACCTTGTCCAGGTCCGAGGTGATGTGGCTGGAGAAGAACACCGTGACCCCTTCCTGCTCCAGCTGGTTCTGCAGGATGTCCAGGAAATCCTGGCGGACCAGGGGATCCAGGTTGGTGGTGGGCTCATCCATCAGCAAGAGCCTGGGATGATGGGACAAGGCCATGGCCAGGCTGAATTGTTTTTGCTGTCCTTTGGACATATCCTTGAGGGGCTTCTTCAGATCCAGCGCAAAGCGGTCGGTCAGGCGGCGGAAGACCGCTTCATCCCATTTCGAATAAAAGGGGCGGGTCATCTCCTTCAGCTGCAGCAGTGTGGCCTGGACGGTAAAGCCGGACACATCGCCCACATAGCCGATCCATTCTTTGAATTGCTGATTTTTCTGTTGGCTGTTCTGGCCAAAAAGCGAGATCTGCCCCTGGTCCGGGAACAGGTGGTTCATCATCAGCTTGATGGTGGTGGTTTTGCCGGCGCCGTTTTCACCGATGAAGCCGGTGATGTAGCCTTCGGGCACGGCCAGGCTGGGGATGCTCAAGTGAAAATTGCCCAAGGTTTTTTTCAGGTCGTGGATTTCAATGACGTTCATGGACAAACCTCCTGTGGCAGCTTATCTGCCTTGTTCTTGCAGCTCGAAAAGTGTTTTGGCAATTTCTGAGAATTGGTCCTGACGGAGTCCAAGGGCCCGGGCTTCGCTGACCAGCGCATTGAGCTTTTCCTCCAGCTGGGCAAGGGCGGCTTCCCGCAGACGCTCCGTGTTCCGGACGGCCACGTAGGTGCCTTTACCGGGCGTGGTTTCCAGAAAGCCTTCAGACTCCAGGTCATCGTAAGCCCGCTTGACGGTGATGATGCTGACTTGCAGATCCCGGGCCATCGCCCGGATCGAAGGCAGCAGGGCGCCTTGCTTCAGCTCGCCTTTGAGGATGGCGGCCTTCAGCTGGGATTCCAGCTGTTCATAAAGGGGAACGGAGGAATGGGCTGAAAAGATAAGGTCCAGGAGAATCACCTCCAAAGTGTGCATTGCCGTATCTAACTGTATATAAATCATAATCACAGTTAATCTCGCTGTCAAGCCGGCAACCCAAATATTTTAGTTTGTTATTTTTATCGTTTTATGAGATAATATTCCTTGACCGTACTACACGGGGAGGCAGCGGTGCCCTGTAACCCGCAGTCCGCTACAGCGGGGTGGAATTCCCGGACTGAGGTCTGGTTTTGTGGGGTCTGGCCATGATAAGCAGCGTTGAGGATCGGGTCCCGCGCAACAGAAGCTTGTGAACCCTGTCAGGTCCGGAAGGAAGCAGCAGTAAGCGAATCCTTCTGTGTGCCGCGGGTCAGCCTGGTTTGAGCCGGCTGTCATGGATACGCCCGGAAGATCATGTTCGAAGCCGGGTGTACGGTCATATGTTCTGGACAGAGCGGCTTGCCGGAGGGCGGGTCGTTTTTTCATAGCCAGCCCTTGCGGCGAAAGGAGTGTCAGCATGACGTATCAAGTGCTTTATCGTACATGGCGGCCTCAGGATTTTGATGAGCTGGTGGGCCAGGACGCGATCCGCCGGACTCTGGAAAATGCCTTGCAGCAAAATCGGATCAGTCATGCCTATCTTTTTGCCGGCCCCCGGGGCACGGGGAAGACCAGCATGGCCCGCATCCTGGCCAAGGCCCTGAATTGCGCCAACCCCCGGGGCTATCAGCCCTGCGGCTGCTGCGAGAGCTGCCTTTCCATTCAGAGAGGCAATTCCATGGATGTGCTGGAGATCGACGCGGCCTCCAACCGGGGGATCGAGGAGATCCGCGACTTAAAAGAGAAGATGGGCTTTATGCCGGTTTTGGGCAAGTATAAAGTCTATATCGTGGACGAAGTCCACATGCTGACCACCGAGGCCTTCAACGCCCTGCTCAAGACCCTGGAAGAGCCGCCGGCCCATGTGGTGTTTGTTTTGGCCACCACGGATGTGCAGAAACTGCCGCCCACGATCCTGTCCCGCTGTCAGCGGTTTGATTTCCGCAAGATCGCGCCTAAAGTGATCCAGGAGCGGCTTCATGAGATCGCCAGCCGGCTGGATGTGCCGGTGGAGGCGGACGTGTTTCCTTTGATTGTCAAAAAGGCCGACGGCGGCATGCGGGATGCCATCAGCCTGCTGGACCAATGCCTGGCCTTCAGTCCGGAAGGGCTGACGGCGGAAACGGCTTATCAGGTGTTGGGGATGCTTCGGCATGAGGCCTTGCGGGATGTGCTGCAGGCCATCATCGGCCATGATCCCCAAGCCCTGTTTTTACAAATCGACCGGCTGCTGCAGGAAGGGGTGGAGCCCATGCAGCTGCTGCGGGATCTGGCAGAGTATTGCCGCAACCTTTGGATGCTGATCGTCTGCGGCCCGAAAACGGAATTGGTCATGGCCTCGGAACAGGAACGCCAGACGATGCAGGACCAAGGGCAGACCCTGGGCGCCCGGCGCCTTCAGGAGATGCTTGTCCGGCTGGATCAGGGCGCGGCGGGGGCGAAGGGGCGGGGCAATGCCCGTTTTATGGCGGAGGCCTTGCTGGCCGGCCTTCTGAATCATCCGCAGGCAGCGCAGGAAACGGTGCGGCAAGCCGTCAAGCCGGCTGAAGGGCCGACGCCGGGTCCCGCCGCGGCAAGACCGGCGCAGGCCAAAGCAGAAATGCTTCATGCCCCTGCGGAGAAACCGGCAGAACCTTTGATAGAGATTACCAAAGAACCCGTCAAACCGGCCGTCAAAGAGGCGCCCTGGGAAGCGAGCATTCCAAAAGAAAAGCCGGCGGTTCCCGGAAAAACCTTTTCCAAGGCCTCTGCGGCAGGACTGTCCTCCAACGTATGGGAGCAGATCCTGCAGGCCGTCAAATCCCGGCGGATCGTGCTTCATGCCTTTCTGACCGCTTCCGTGGAGCAGCAGCTTCAGGATCATCGGCTGACCGTGAATTTTGATCCGGAAAAAGGCAAATTCCACAAGGAGCGGTCCGAGGAAGCCGAAAACAAGCGGATCCTTCTGGAGACCGCCCGCCAGATCCTGGATCCGGAGCTGCAGATCACCTATGGTTTTAAGCAGGAGGATCTGGACCGGGATCCGGTTAAAAAAGCGCTGGCCATGTTTGGCGAAAGCATCGTGGAAATCAAGGATTGAATCAGAAGTTTTACCGGTTGCGCCGAAGCACCCGGTATGAATATAATGAAGAAAGAAGCATACTCCCCTATGGGGAACAATAAACGACACAAGGAGGACACAGTGATGGCGATGGGAATGGGCGGAATGGGCAATCCGCAAAAATTGATGAAACAGGTCCAGAAGATGCAGGCGGATATGGCCCGCCTCCAGGAAGAACTGGGAAATATGACGGTGGAGGCGACGGCCGGCGGCGGCGCAGTGAAATGCGTCATGACCTGCAAGCAGGAAGTGAAAAGCCTGACCATCGATCCGGAGCTGCTGGATCCGGAAGAAGTCGAAATGCTGCAGGATCTCCTGATCGTGGCATTCAATGAAGCCTCCCGGCTTTCCCAGGACAAATCCGCGGCGGAGATGAGCAAGATTACCGGCGGCGTGAAGGTGCCGGGACTCTTCTGATGACCGGCCTGTTCCATGCCCCGGTCATGCAAAACTTAATGGAACAATTCGGAAAGCTGCCGGGCGTCGGTCCCAAGACGGCCCAGCGGCTGGCCTTTTTTGTGCTGTCTCTCCCCAAGGAGGAGGTAGCGGCCTTTGCGGAGGCCCTGGTCCAGGCCAAGGAGACCATGACCTTTTGTCCGGTTTGTTTTTCTTTGACGGACCAGACCCCCTGCTATGTTTGCCGGGATGTGACCCGGGACCGGCGGACCATCTGCGTGGTGGAGGAGACCACCGACGTGTTTTCCATTGAGCGGACCCGGGATTACCGGGGCCTCTACCATGTGCTGCAGGGCTCCATTTCACCCATGGACGGCCGGCAGCCGGAAGACCTGCGCATCCGGGAGCTGTTGCAACGGCTGGAATCCAGTGAAGTGGAGGAGATCATCCTGGCCACCAATCCGGACGTGGAGGGGGAAACCACCGCCCTCTATCTGGCCCGCCTGTTGAAGCCTTTCGGATTGAGGATCACCCGGATCGCCCACGGCATCCCGGTGGGCAGCAATCTGGAGCACGCGGATGCGGCCACCCTGTCCCAAGCATTGGAAGGCCGGCGGGAAATCGGGAAATCATAAACAGCAAAAAAAAAAGGCAGGATCCATTCACATCATGGGTTCCTGCCTTTTTTAGGTCTTTGATGCGGACCGGCGGATCAGAAAACGCCGGGCAAATAGGAGAGCACATAGGAGGTCACCAGCTTGCTGACCAGGACCAGCGGGATGAAACGCCGGGAATTCAAGCCTGAAAAACCGGCGCCCAGACAGATGATCTCATCGGGAAGCACCGGGAAAATCAGCAGGACGGCAATGACCCAGGGACCGTACCGGTCGAGATAGCGGTCATAACGGTCCAGTCCTTTGGCGTGGCCCTTCATGGCCTTCAGCCGGTCGCCTCCCATCTTTGCCAGAAGGTACATGGTGATGATCCCGAGAACGGTGCCGAGATAGCTGATGATGAACGCATTGAAAGGGCCCAGCACGGCGCTGCCGGCCATGATCGTCACCGGCTCGGGAACCGGCAGAAGGATGGGCTGCAGAAAGCAGATGAGAAAGAACAGGCTTAAAGCGTGACCCATGTTCTGCTGCAGGATGTATTCGAAACCGTAATAGTCTGTCAGAATCATCAGCCGGGTGACGGAATGGATCAGGATCAGCGCCAGGAAAGCGCCGGTGAGATAATAAATCAGATAGTTGATCACCTTGCTGGAGCGGGGCCATTTCTTGACCCAGACCCAAATTTTCAGACCCGCCAGAAGCAAAGCGCCCGCCGGAATCAAGGACTGATAGAGCGCCGGCATGGCGTTCAGCAGATGGATGGAAAGGTAAGCGGTCAGGCCGCAGAGCACCAGCGGAAGGACCAGATGCTTGAGGGTATGTTTGTCCGGAAAGAGATCCAAAACCAAAGCCTCCTTATACTCCGAGGTTTATAAGATGCCAATGTCCGTCCGGGCGCCGGCCGGTCGAAGAGCGTGCGCCCCGTCCTTGCTATTATAACATTCCCGAGCCAAAATCCACGTTAAAATTACATGAACATCGAATGCGTCTTTGCTTCATTCGGACAGGCGAAAGCCCCCGGCTCAGGCCGGAGGCTTTCTGAATAAGAAGATGGTTTGTACCGGAACGATGGAAAGCGATTATTGGGTCACGGTTTCCAGGACTTTCTTGCTCTGCTGGGCCGCTTTGTACATGAACCAGCCGAAGGCCAGGAAGGCCGATGCAATGCCCACGGGATAACCGAAGGATGCCGGGAGTTTCAGACCTTCCGGCGCGATCAGGATGTAGGTCATGGTCACGGCGGTCATAAACGTGGCCGGGATGGAAGCAATATAATGGAAACTGTGGTTTTTGACCAGATAGGCGGCCGACGTCCAGAGCACGATCATGGCCAGGGTCTGATTGGCCCAGGCGAAGTAGCGCCAGATGATGGCAAAGTCGATGAACATCAGGGAGACGCCGATGGCGAACAGGGGGATGGCGATGTAGAAACGGTTGCGGTATTTTTCTTGTTTCAGATCGAAAGCATCTGCAATGGCCAGACGGGCGCTTCGGAAGGCGGTGTCGCCGGAGGTGATGGGGCAGGCGACGACGCCCAGCAGGGCCAGGACGCTGCCGAGACCACCCAGCACGCCGACGGAGATGGTCTTGACCACGACGGCAGCCGAGCCGGCTTCGGAAAGGGCTTGGGTGCTTCCAAAGAAGGCCATGGCCGCGGCAGCCCAAATCAGGGCGATGATGCCTTCCGCGATCATGGCGCCGTAGAAAATGCGGCGGCCTAGCTTTTCATTGGGCAGGCAGCGGGCCATGATGGGCGACTGGGTGGCATGGAAGCCGCTGATGGCGCCGCAGGCGATGGTGATGAACAGGAAGGGGAAGATGGCCTTTCCGCCGGGATGGAGGTTGGCCAGGGTCATTTCGGGAATCGCGTAACCTTTGACAATAAGGCCGATGGTAATGCCGACGCCCATGAACAGAAGGGCTGCGCCGAAGATGGGATAGATTTTGGCGATCAGCTTGTCGATGGGCAGGACGGTGGCCAGCAAGTAATACGAAATAATGATAGCGATCCAGGTTACTTTGCTCCAGCCGGTGATCCCGACGAGAATGTCAGCAGGCCCGGTGACGAAGACAACGCCTACGAGAACCAGCAAGACGACTGAAAAAACACGCATGACGTTTTGGGCGGTGGTCCCAAGATAGCGGCCCACGATTTCCGCAATGGTTTCTCCATTGTGGCGGACGGAAAGCATGCCGGCGAAAAAGTCGTGGACACCGCCTGCAAAAATCGAACCCAGGACGATCCACAGGAACGCCGCAGGTCCCCAGTAAGCGCCGGCCACAGCACCGAAAATGGGGCCTAACCCTGCAATGTTCAGGAACTGGATCAGGAAGGACCTTTTCCAATCCAGGGGCATGTAGTCTACGCCGTCGTTCATGGTGACAGCGCAGGTCTGGCGGCCCTCATCCACGCCAAACACTTTTTCGACGAACTTGCCATAGAACACGTATCCCAGAATCAGAGCAGCGATAGAAAGAAAAAATGTAACCATAGTCTCCCTCCTCTTTTTGAATTGGAAGTTCTCTGACAACGGAGAACTTCTTTGATTGCTTTCATTATATTCAGAAATATTCACATGAGGAGAGATTGTCGCCCAATCGACAAAAAAGCAGCCTGAACGGCTGCTTTGGCAGGATGAATGGCTAGAGGTGAAAAAGCTCCTTGAAGGCCTTGATGTTCCGCCGGCTGACCGGGATCTCCGCGTCGGTTCCGGTCAGCTTGACGGCATAGGTATTGTTGAACCAGGGAATGATGGTTTCCACCATATCCAGATTGATCAGGTAACTGCGGTGGCACCGGAAAAACCGGTGGGCTTCCAATAATTCTTCCAGCTGGCCCAAGGTATCCTGGCTGAGGTAGGGATCCTTCGGACAGTGGATGACGGTCCCTTCCTCGGTTGCTTCGCAGTAGATGATTTTCGAGGGCGGCACCAGATGGATGCGGTCCCCTTTCCACAAAGGCAGCCTGGTGATGGGGTGGCTGGAGCGATGGGCAGAGAGCATTTGCATCACCGGTTCATAGGATTTTTCCGAGCGGAGGGAGACCCTCTCCCGAATCCGGTCCAAGGTTTCATCGAAGCGATCCTGCATGATGGGCTTCAGGATATAATCCACCGCATTCAGGGAAAAGGCCCGAACGGCGTATTGATCATAGGCGGTGACGAACACCAGCAAAGGGCGGCGCCGCAGCTTCAGCAGCTGCTCCGCCAGGGTGAAGCCGTCCATTTCCGGCATATTGACGTCGAGAAACACCACGTCCGGTTCCTCCGAGATGATCTGAGGCAGGGCCTTGAGTGGATCGGTATAGGATTCCAGAACGTTGAAGTCCTCCTGTTGGCGCAGGAAATAAGCCAATTCTTCCAGGGCCGGCAGTTCATCATCCACAAGGACAGCGGAAATCGTCATGCAGCCAGGCCTCCTTTTAAGGGCAGAGTGAAACTGACGGTGGTTCCGATGCCGGGCGTCGATTCGATGGAGAGGGGGGTATTGTAGATGCTCAGCAGCCTGGCTTGGACATTCCGCAAACCGATGCCGCCGCTGCCGGCCCCCGGATCGGCCGCTCCCAGAAGCCTGCTGATCATCACCGGGGACATGCCGATTCCATTGTCGATGATCTCGATTTTAAGGGCATCCTTTACCTGTTTAGCCCGGATGATCAGGGTGCCGCCTTCGTTTTTGGACATCAGGCCGTGCTTCAGGGCATTTTCGACCAAGGGCTGAAGGATCAGCGGCGGGACCATGCATTGGATGTTTTTGTCAATGTCATAGACCACTTCGAGCCGGTCGGAGAAACGGGCTTCCTCAATGCTGAGATAGCTTTCGATATGCTGGATCTCCTGGTCAAAGGGAATGAAGGCGTCGCCGGTCTTGAAGCTGGAACGCAGGTAGAAGCTCAGTTTAAGCAGAAGATCCCTTGCCTTGAGCGGATCCGTACGGCAAAAAGAGATGATGGTGTTCAGGGCATTGAAGAGAAAGTGGGGGTGGATCTGCGCCTGCAGCGCCTTGAGCTCGGTTTTGGCCAGAAGCTCTTTCTGGTAGGTGAGCTGGCTAAGCTCCAGCTGGGTGGAAAACAGCTGCGCCAGGCCTTTGGCCAGTTCCATTTCCGATGAAGATATCCCGTTGACCCGGGTCTGGTAAAGCTTCAGGCTGCCAATCAGCTCGTCGTGCATAAAGAGGGGAGCCACGATGGCGGAGCGGAGGCGGCAGCGGGGATTGGCGCATTCGATTTCTTCTTTGTTGTTTGCGATGCAAACTTCTCCGGATTCGATGGCATTTCGGGTCATTTTGGTGTGGATGGGCTGGTCGGCCTGATGGTGGTCTGCCCCCACCCCCCTATGGGCCAGGATGTGGGTTTTATTGGTCAGGGAGACGGCGCTGACGCCGGTGGCATCCAGAATGATCTGCGCCACTTGGCTTGCGGAGCTTTTATTCAAGCCGTTCCGGAGGATCGGCAAAGTTTCGGAGGCAATATTCAGGGCCAGCTGGGCCTTGACAGCGGCAGCCCGCTCATTTTCTTCGAAGATTTGGGAGATCAGAAGGATGAAGGCGGCGGTGCCGATGGCATTGATAAAGCCCATGGGCAGAAAAATCAGTCGCACCAGATGGAAGGCGTCATCGAAAGGCCGGGCAATCAGGAGGATGATCCCCATTTGGATGGTTTCGATGAAGAAGGTCAAGAGGCCGCCCCACAGCCATTTGTTGGACTTCTGATCGATAAAACCCTTTGCGTACCCGGCGATGACGCCGCCGAGGATGGTGGAGATCCCGCAGGCGATGGCGGTAAAGCGGCCTTGGGGGATCAGCATGCGATGGATGCCGGCGATCAGTCCGGACAGGGTGCCTACCCAGGGCCCTCCGAAAAGGCCGCCCACAATAACGCCTACCGAACGGGAATTGGCGATGGCATCGTTGATGGAAATGCCGGTGTAGGTGCCAATGATGCCGATCCCTCCAAATATCAGGGAAAAAACAAGGATGTCATCCAGGCTGAGTTTGCTCTTTAAAATGTAGTTTTTGATGACGCTGGTCCGTGAAAGCAGAAAACCAAAGAAAACGATCATCCCGAGTTGATTGATCAGCCCCTGCAATAATTCGATGAACATTATGCACCTCATGTTCTTGGCCGAAGGGGAGGACAGGACCGGCTGCGGCGGCTGAAAGGGTCAGCCTCTCCCTTCAGATTAATAGAGAAGGCAAAGGATTTCAACTATTAAATTTCAGAAGATGGTGCGGCAAGGGATCTTTTTGGGCTGCTCCGGCGTCATAACATAGCAGAGGGTGTGTCATCGAGGACCAAACATGGTATAATTCAAAGCATACCATGGGAATTGAACAGGGTTGCAAAACACCCATCATAGAGGAGGGATCTGTTTATGAACCAGAGATCCATGGCCGCCGTGCTGATGATCCTGCTTCTGATCATCAGTCTTATGCCCATGACGGCATTGGCGGCGGACACCGCCAGCCTCGCACTCACGGAATATGAATACGACGACGGGGTGTCTAAACCTCATGTGGAGATGTTCCGTGTGGAAGGAAAAGCGGCCGCAGCCATCCGGATCGAATTCACAACCAATCGGGGCGGCGGACTGACCGGCGGCGCCGACCAGATCATCCTGATTTTCCCTTCCCAATTCAACTTGCCTTCCAGCATTTCGAAAGACAAAGTGACCATCAACGGGCTGCCCATGACGACGCCCAGTCCCGTGGTCAGCCGGCAAATGTTCCTGACCCTTTCTCCGGCTATGAATTTTCCGGAAGAAACCCCCATCGAAATCCTCATCGCCGCGGATTCCGGCATTATTGTCACGGAGGATGAAGACGATGTGACCCTGTCGGCGGTAACCACCCGGGACACCCGGGCGGTGGCCTCATATCCCTTTGATGTGACCGAGTCCGAGGACTTTCCCTATGTTCCGCAAGCATCCCTCAACCCGGCCGTGACCGTGGCGCCCAACGGCGCCGGCAAGGCGGGAGAATATACGTTGACGGCCAACGCCAATACCTTTGACACCTTCGATAGCGGCAGCCTGACCGGCTTTACCCTGACGTTCCCTGCCGGCACGGTGCTGCCGGGAACCATCGACCCCAGGTATGTGACCGTCAATGGACAAAGAAGCTCCGGCATTCTGGTCAACCCGACACGCCGGGAAATGATCTTTACCCTCCCGGCCGGGGTTTCCCGTTCCTCCGAGACCGTGATCAGGATCGCCGTGGAGGCCGGCATTGTCAATCCGCCGGCAGCCCGGTATGTGATGGATATCCTTCCTTTGAAAGGGATGCGGCCGGTGGTCACCAAGTCCTACGAAATCAAAACCGTCTCCGACCCGGTGACGACAGGCGCCCCGACCTACGACAGCGCCCAAAAGATCGTAAAGCTGACATTGAACAGCAGCATCGCCACGAAGAACGGCGAGACCATGAACCTGGATGTGGCGGCGACTCTGCTCAGCGGCTTTACCATGGTGCCGGTGCGCTTTGTTTCCGACGGGCTGGGGGCCTCCGTGGATTATAACAGCAGCCAGAACACCGTGACCCTGGCCTACGGCAGCCGCATCATCGTCCTATGGCCCGGGTCCACCATTGCCAAAGTGGACAATATGCCCATTACCCTGGCCAAGGCGCCGGTGATCAAGGATGGCCGTACGCTGGTTCCCATTCGGTTCGTTTCCGAATGCTTTGGCGCCAAGGTGGATTTTGTCAGTGTCACCGCGCCCATCACCATCACCGTGGATGGCGCGGACATTGCCAGACTGCCCTCCGTCGATCAAATCCAGGCTTCCCAGGTCACCGCCAGCGGCGGCACGTCCGGCAGCACCGGCAGCGACGCTTCGGGAAGCGGAACAGCGACCGCCGGCGTTGTGGGCAAGACCATTACCCTGAAGGCGGAAAACAATACGGCGAACCTGCGTTCCGGGCCCGGCATCACTTATACGAAAGTCGGTTTGTTGCTGCCTGAGGAAACGGCGGCGATCACCGAGGTCAGCGGCGAGTGGTACCATATCCGATTTGATTATGGCATGGAAGCCTGGGTCAAGTCCGATCTGGTGGAAGTGAAATAGCAAATCGTCTTGCCGAGGGGGCGCCGAGGGTTTCCGGATCCGGAAAACCGCGGTTCCCCCTTTCTTATTTGGTTGACAGGCCTCGTTGGCCGACGATATAATTGGAAAAGAATTATTGCTGATCAGATGTTGGGAGGATTTTATAAATGAATAGGATCCAGGAAATCAAAGAGCGGATCCGGGGAGAAGTGGTAATAGCCCTTGAAAAAGCCAAAGCGGCCGACGCCTTGACTTTTGAAATGATCCCTGCCTTTGCCATCGAGGTGCCCCGTGAAAAGAACCACGGGGATTTTGCGGTCAACGCGGCCATGCTCTTAGCGAAGCAGGCGGGCAAGCCGCCCCGGGAAATAGCCCAGATCATCCAAAAAAATTTGGAGGAAGAGTTGCCCTGGTTGACCAAGCTGGAAATCGCGGGGCCTGGCTTCCTCAATTTTTTTGTTGATTCCTTGTATTTTCATCCAGTGCTGCCGGCGATCCTGGCTGAAGACGAGGCTTATGGCCACAGTGATGTAGGAGATGGCCGGAAAGTCCAGATCGAATTTGTCAGCGCCAATCCCACCGGTCTGCTGCATATGGGCAACGCCCGGGGAGCGGCCTTGGGAGACAGCCTGGGCAACCTGATGAAGGCCGCCGGCTACAAGGTCAGCCGCGAATACTATATCAATGATGCGGGAAACCAGGTGGAAAACTTTGGCAAGTCCCTGGAAGCCCGCTACCTGGAGCTTCTGGGGCAGCCCTTTGAATTTCCGGAGGACGGTTATCATGGGGAAGATATCGTCGATACGGTGAAAAACATCATTGCGTCGGAAGGCGACCGTTTTCTCCACATGGAAACCGCATTGAGAAGAGAGTTCTTGATCCAGCTGGGCTTAAAAGAAAAGCTGGCCGGCATCCGCAATACCCTGTCCGCATTCGGCGTCCACTATGACGTCTGGTTCAGCGAGCAGAGCCTCCATGACAGCGGCGAGGTCCAGGAAACCATTCATGACATGAAAGAAAGGGGCCTTCTGCTGGAAAAGGAAGGCGCTTTATGGCTCGAGGCCTCGGCCTTTGGCGGAGAAAAGGACGAGGTCATGGTCCGGGCCAACGGCGTGCCCACTTATTTTGCCGCCGACATTGCCTATCACCGCAATAAATTTCGCAGAGGCTTCGATCTTCTGATCAACATCTGGGGCGCCGACCATCACGGCCATGTGGCCCGGATGAAGGGTGCCATGGGAGCGCTGGGATATGATCCGGACCATCTCCAGGTGATCCTGATGCAGCTGGTCCGTCTCCTCAAAGGCGGAGATATTGTCAGGATGTCCAAGCGTGCCGGAGAATATGTGACGCTGAACGAACTGATGGAGGAGGTTGGCCGGGATGCGGCCCGTTTCTTCTTCGTCATGCGCAGCGCAGACAGCCAGATGGATTTCGATCTGGACCTGGCCAAATCCCAGTCGGCGGACAATCCCGTATATTATGTGCAGTATGCCCACGCCCGGATCCACAGCCTGCTTAAGATGGCTGCCGGTGAAAAAGCCGATCCGGACAAGGTCCGGCTTGAGCTGCTTGGGCATCCCTCTGAGATCGCACTGATCCGCAAGCTGGCGGAGCTGCCTGAAGAGGTTGCCCAGGCCGCCGCGGCCATGGAGCCTCACCGGATGCCTCGGTACGCCATGGAATTGGCCGCCCAGTTCCACAGCTTCTATACGGATTGCCGCTGCTTGGTGGAGGATGAGGTGCTGCGGGATGCGCGGCTGCTGTTGTCCGACGCCACCCGGATCGCCCTGCGCAATGTGCTGAATCTGATCGGCGTTTCGGCGCCGGAACGCATGTAACCACGGAACAACCGGTTTTGGTCAGCCTTTGGCAGAACGCAGTCATGAAAAACCACGGGAGGAAGAGGATGGCAACAAAGTATATTTTCATTACCGGCGGCGTGGTCTCATCCTTGGGGAAGGGGATCACCGCGGCCTCGCTGGGCCGATTGCTGAAAAGCCGGGGTCTCAATGTCCTGGTGCAGAAGTTCGATCCCTATATCAACGTGGACCCCAGCAACATGAGCCCGACGCAGCACGGAGAGGTTTTTGTGACCGACGACGGCGCGGAGACCGACATGGATCTGGGCCATTATGAACGGTTTATCGACATGAATCTTCCCAGCGCCTGCAGCACCACCATGGGCGTCGTTTATGACCGCGTCCTTCGCAATGAACGGGAAGGGAAGTATTTGGGCGGCACCGTCCAGGTCATTCCCCACATCACCAACGAAATTAAAGCCTCAATCCGCCGCGCGGCCGAGGAAGCCCATCCCGACATCCTCATCACGGAGATCGGGGGCACCGTCGGCGACATCGAATCCCTGCCGATCCTGGAAGCCATCCGCCAAATGAAACGGGACCTGGGCAGCGAGAACATCATGTATCTGCACGTGACCCTGGTCCCGACGCTGGCCGCCTCCGGCGAGGCCAAGACCAAGCCCACCCAGCACAGCGTCAAAGAGCTGCGCAGCATCGGCATCCAGCCCCACGCCATCATCTGCCGTTCGGAGCAGCCTCTGTCCCAGGAAACCGAGGCTAAAATCGCCTTGTTCTGCGACACCGACCCGGAGGCCGTGATCCAGACGCCGGACGTCAGCAATATTTATGAGATTCCGATGATGCTGAAGGCCGAAGGTTTGGACGAAATGGTGGCGGACTATTTCCGCCTGGAGTGCGGGCCGGCCCGGATGGAGGAATGGGAAGCCCTGGTACGCCGGGCCAGAAATCCGATCTACAACGCTCGGATCGCCATCGTCGGCAAATATACGGAGCTGCCGGACTCTTACATCAGCGTGTGCGAAGCGCTGAAGCACGCCGGCATCCACCATCAGGCCCGGATCGACATCGATATGTTTTTCTCCGGCAGTCTGGACAGCCCCGAGAAGGCCGCCGAGGCCTTGGCCGGCTATGATGGGATCGTGGTTCCGGGCGGCTTCGGCACCCGTGGGATCGAAGGCATGATCCATGCGATCCGATACGCACGCGAAGCTCGGATCCCTTATTTCGGGATCGGGCTGGGTATGCAGCTGGCCTTGGTGGAATATGGCCGCAATGTCCTGGGGCTGGATGCCGGCTCGGAAGAAGCCCATCCCGACCGCCGCGATCTGGTGGTCCATTATGCCCGAAAAAATATTGCCGTCGCCCAATCCACCTTCGAGAAAAACGGCGCCATGCGCATCGGCAGCTGCGTCACCTGCTTGAAAGGGGCCTCGAAAGCCGGCAAGGCTTACGGAGTCTCTGAGATACGGGAACGCCATCGCCATCGCCTGGAAGTGAACAATGCATACCGCCAGATGTTCCAGGATGCCGGATTTCTCTTGAGCGGCCTATCCGAAGACGGTGAAATGGTCGATCTGATCGAACTGCCGGAACATCCCTGGTTTGTTGCCTGTCATTTCCAGCCTGAATTCAAATCACGCCCTAACCGGGTGCATCCCTTGTTCCGTGATTTTATCGGGGCAATTGTGGATCGGAAACGAGGCTGAACATGTACTCCTGCCGACTGGTCACTGAATCGGAACGAGAATCCTACAATGACTTTGTGAGCCGGGCGCCCAAAGGCCATATCCTGCAGTCCTACGAATGGGGCGAAGTCAAGAAGGATTGGCAGCCCTTACGCCTTTTGGTGGAGAAGGACGGCCGGCCCGCAGCCGCCCTGTCGATCCTGAAGCGGAAAATCCCTGTGATCGGCAAGGCCATCTTTTACGCGCCGAGAGGGCCTGTGGGGGATATCGATGACCATGGGCTGATGGATTATCTTTTTTTGCAGGCCCAGATTCTTGCCCGCAAGGAAAAAGCCATCTTTCTGAAAATCGATCCCGACGTCTCCGCGGATGATGAAAATTTCAAGGCGTATCTGTTGGGACATCGGTTCCAGTATGCGGGGAAAGGCAAAGGGGAAGGCTTTGAAGGGATCCAGCCGAAGTTCGTTTTCCGCCTGGACATCCGGCCGGACCTGGAGACCCTGTTCCAGAATCTGCATCAGAAGACCCGATATAACATTCGCCTGGCCCAGCGCAAGGGGGTGACCATCCGCCAGGACTGCGACGAGAAGGACCTGCCGGATTTTTACCGCATCCTGAAGGAAACCACGGAGCGGGACAGGTTTCTGGTCCGCAGCTACAGCTACTTCGAGACCCTTTGGCGGACGCTGGCCCCCAAAGGATATCTCAAGCTGTTCATGGCAGATTATGAAGGGAAGCCGGTTTCGGGGACCCTGGCGTTTTTATACGGCGACAAAGCCTGGTATATTTACGGGGCTTCGTCCAACGAGCACCGTAACGTGATGCCCAATTATCTGATCCAGTGGACCATGATCGAATGGGCCAAAGCCAATGGCTGTACCATGTATGACTTCCGCGGCGTGTCCGGGGACCTGTCTGAAGACAATCCGTTGTATGGGCTCTATCGTTTCAAAAAAGGTTTCAACGGGGACTTCACCGAATTCCTGGGAGAATTCGACCGGGTGTACAATCCTTTGTGGTACGCCTTCTGGAATCGCTTCGAGCCCTTTTACCAGAAACAGATCCGTAAGCTGATTGCGTTGAAGAAGAAGCTCAGGGCGTCATAGGACCATACCGAAGAGAATCCCGGTCTGCTGCGGCAAGCCGGGATTATTTTCAAAGGGTTGCGGCTGGCCGCAGGAACAGAGTAAATACAGGAGCAAGAGAGGACGATGGCGATGTCGGAAAACCGCTGGATCGAAATCAGCAAGGAAGCGCTGATCCATAACTATCAGCAGGTCAAAGCCCGGGTCGGGTCACGCTGCGGAGTCCTGGCAGTGGTCAAGGCCAACGCCTATGGCTTGGGAATGGAAGCCTGCGGAAAGGTTTTTCAGGAGCAGGGGGCGTCCATGCTGGGGGTTACGACCTTTGAAGAGGCGGCGGCCCTGCGGAAGGCTGGCTTGATGCTGCCGATCCTGGTCTTTGCCCCCTTGTCGGCAGCGCAGATCATACCGGCGGCGGCCTTGGGGTTGACCTTGACGGTAACGTCTTTGGAGGCCTTGGACCGGATTCTTGAAGGCATCGCCCCGCCCGGTCAGCTGCAGGCGGCCGGACTGACGCCGCTGCAGCTCCACTTGAAGATCGAAACCGGAATGGGGCGCTTCGGACTGTGGCCTGAGGAGGCTGTCGGAGTGGCCCGGACCATTTCGGGGCACCCAAGCTTGAAGCTGACTGGGGTCTATACCCATTTTGCCACCGCTTCCGCATCCAAAGGTCCTTATTTCCGTCAGCAGAGGCTGCGCTTTCAGGAAGCCCTCCGGGCCCTGGAGGACGCTGGATTCAAGGCGCTGGTGCGTCATTGCGCCAACAGCGCCGCCTTGCTGGCCTGTCAGGAATGCGATCTTGACATGGTCCGGATCGGCACCCTCCTCTATGGGCAGATGCCGGCCAGCGACGCCGGCGAAAAGATGGAGCTGCAGGATCCCTGGAAATGCCTGGCCCGGGTGCTGGAGATCCGGGAGCTGCCCGCCGGGCAGGGCGTGGGCTATGGAGCAACCTTTATCGCCAAGGGGCCGACCCGGGTGGCGGTGCTGCCGGTGGGTTATTCCGACGGCTTTCAAATGGAGCCGGTGTTGCGTCCGTCTGGCTTTGCGGCGGCGCTGAAAGCCACCCTCAGGCTCTGGCTTCGCTGTCTCAAAGCGGAGTCCCAGACCTGTCATGTGTATTTTGACGGCAACCCGGCGCCGGTCATCGGCAAGGCGGGGATGCAGCTGACCATGGTGGATGTGACCAGTTTGCCTCAGGTCAAGGTTGGCGATGCGGCGCGCGTCCCCCTGAGGCGCACCGCCGCCGACAGGGCCATCCCCCGGATCTATAGGGATTGATATTTTCAAGAAAATACCTGCCCTTACTGGACAAATCAAGACCGTTGTGACATCATTAGAAGGTAAAGCCGCCAATAACCCGCGGTTGACCCCAGATTTTTTTATTGTTGGATATCCCATCCGTCAGGATCATATTGAATATCGCTTAGGAGGCTGATCTCATGGCACTTGTCACGGTCAAAACACTTCTGGAAGCCGCAGAAAAAGGAAAATACGCGGTCGGCGCTTTCAACTGCAATAATATGGAAATCGTCCAGGCCATCGTGGCCGCGGCCGAAGCAGAAAAATCCCCCGTCATCATCCAGGCCAGCCAGGGCGCCATCAAATACGCGGGACTGGACTATGTGGTCGCCCTCTGCAATGCAGCCGCGAAGACCGCAAGCGTTCCCATTGCCCTCCATCTGGACCACGGCACCGATATGGACCAGATCATCCAATGCATTGTGGGCGGCTTTACCAGCGTCATGTATGACGGTTCCAGCAAGCCCTTCGAAGAGAATGTGGCCATGACCAAAAAGGTCATCGAGATCGCCCGGGCCGCCGGGGTGTCCACCGAAGCCGAGCTGGGCAAGCTGGGCGGCATCGAAGAACACATCAACGTCAGCGAACGGGACGCCATGATGACCGATCCGGAAGAAGCCCGCCGTTTCGTGGAAGAGACCGGCGTGGATTCCCTGGCGGTGGCCATCGGCACAGCCCATGGCCAGTATAAATTCCCGCCCAAGCTGGATTTTGAGCGGCTGAAACGGATCAAGGAACGGGTGGACGTGCCCATTGTCCTGCACGGATCCTCCGGCGTGCCTGCGGAGGACCTGGTTACCGCCATCCGACTGGGCGTCCGGAAGGTCAACATCGACACCAACATCCGTGAAGCCTTCTGCTGGACCCTGCGTGACGCCATTATGAAAAACCCCGACGAACTGGATCCCCGCAAGCTGCTCAAGCCCGCACGGGAAGCCATGACCGAGGTCATTCGGGAAAAGATACGGATTTTCGGCTCCAACGGCAAGGCCTGATCCGCACAGCCTAACCGCTGCTTCATTGGTACAATGGAACGGCGGTCCTTATTTTGCACTGCAAAAAGGACGTCCCAAGAGCCGTCCGACCGTTCAATCAAAAGGGGGAATTCATCATGTTTGGGGAAAAGCAATGCCGGATCATGGGACGTGAGCTGACCGTGGAAGTGGCCCGGGTCACGGAAGTGGCGGCGCTGGCCTCTGCCCGCTGGTGGGGCAAAGGCGACAAGATGGCGGCCGACGATGCGGCGACATCCGCTATGCGGGCCATGTTCGACACCATCAACGTGCTGGGCACGGTGGTGATCGGTGAAGGAGAAATGGACGAAGCGCCGATGCTTTATATCGGAGAAAAAGTCGGCAATGGCAAAGGCAAGGATTGCATGGAAGTCGACATTGCCGTGGATCCGCTGGAAGGGACCAATCTGGTGGCCAAGGGCATGACCGGAGCCATCACCACCCTGGCCATTGCGCCCAGAGGCTGTTTGCTGCATGCGCCGGATATGTATATGAATAAAATTGCCGCCGGGCCCCGGTGCAGAGGGAAGATCCATCTGGACTGGACCGTGGCTGAAAACGTCAGGGCGGTTGCGGCGGCGCTGGACAAAGACGTACAGGACGTCACCGTGGTGGTTTTGGATCGCCCGCGGCACGATGAGATCATTGCCGAACTGAGGCAAAGCGGCTGCCGGATCCGCCTGATCAGCGATGGGGATGTGTCGCCCTCCGTGGCGACGGCCATCAGCGACAGCGGCGTTGACATGATGATCGGCATCGGAGGCGCTCCGGAAGGCGTGCTGGCCGCGGCTGCCCTGCGTTCCATGGGCGGGGAATTCATGGGCCGCCTATGGCCTGAAAACGATGCGGAAAGGGAGCGGGCCTCCGAGATGCTCAACGGCGATCCTGAAAAGCTTCTGCAAATGGAAGACCTGGTCAAGACCGAAGACGTGATTTTTGCAGCCTCCGGCGTCACCGACGGGGAGCTCCTGAAGGGCGTCCGGTTCTACGGGGATGTGGCCACCACCCATACCATCGTCATGCGCGGCGAGACCGGCACGATCCGTTTTCTGGAGACCCAGCATCGGCTGGACCGGAAACCGGACAACATCAAAAAGATCCTGCAAGTCCCTACGGAATAAGGGAAATCCCCGCATCCAAACCACTCAATTTCATAGACAAAGAGGCGTTTATCCATGAATTCGATGCCCAAAGGCAAATATATTAAAAGCAGCCTGATCGCAGGCACCCTCGCCCTCGGATTGCTGCTGAGCGCATGCGGCGCCGCCGCCGGTTCCGAACTGAAAAGCAACCGGCAGCTTCTGGCGGACTTCGGGCTTCAGCCGGCGGACGACCAAGCCCTGGCTGTGCTGATCCATGGGCCTGCGAAAGAACAGACGGAAGCCTTCAAGGGGCTGTCCTCGATCAACTATCAGCCGGACGGGGAAAAGATGCTGTTCGTGCCCCTGGCGGCAGGTTCGTCCATGCGGGTGGAAGAAATCACATGGGATGAGGCACGGCAGGACTTTACCGCCGGAATCAGCATCTACCGGACAGACCGCACGGAGGAAGGAGACGCCCTCCTGTTGACGGCCATACGGCCGGAAGGAGTGCCGGTCCTGCGGGTCCTGATCCAAAACGGCGAAGAGGCGGCCCAGTATATCATCGCTTACAACGGCAAGACGGGCACACCGGACGTGGAGCCTTTGCTGGCCTCCGAGGCCGGCATAAACGCCTGGAACGGCCAGGACGAGAACGCCGGTCGGCCCTCCGAGGCAGAGGAAGCCCAGCCCGAGGAGACCGAAGCTTTGCCCTTGCCTGTGGAAGGCGCCCTGACCGTTGATGAAATCGCCGCGGTATTCAATATGAATGAGGCGGATGTGATCGAGCGTTACGGTCAGCCGGTCCAGCGAACGACAGAGGCTTTGTACGAGGGCGTCAATGCGTTGAGCTTGAGCTACGACCAGGCAAGGTTTTCTTTGGACAACGAACAGAATGGCCTGGTCTACGCTGCCGCCATTAGCGACGACCGGATCCCGGCGCCCCGCGGCCTTAAAATCGGCGATTCTGTCGAGTCGGTGATTTCCAAGTTTCCTGATCTGGGCGATGCGATCCTTCATGAGGACCCCACGGATGAAAGCCGGAGCCATCGGCTCCTCTACGGGACGTATGGATATATGTCCCAATATGGTATGGTGGATTTTCTGGACCAGGTTCCGGTCTCTGTGACCTATGGCACCTTTGAAGGGGCCATCGTCATTTTTGAGTTGAGCAACGGCCTGATCTCCGGCATCCGCTACGAAATGCCGCTGACCTAAATGGCAAAAGCACTCTTGCTTAAAGAAAATACCTATGATATAATGGTTTCCTGGAATGCGGGTGGTTGTCCCCCTTGGAAAGAGGTGAGAAAGAAATGAAGAACGATATTCATCCCAAGTATTATACCGCCACCGTGACCTGTGCTTGTGGAAACACCTTTGAAACAGGCTCTACTAAAAAGGATCTCAAAGTGGAAATTTGTTCCCAATGCCATCCTTTCTATACAGGTAAGCAGCGGACTGTCTTTACAACGGGCCGGGTTGAGCGGTTTAAGAGCAAGTACGGACTTGAATAGACTGGTGAAACCAAAGACAGCAGAGCCGAGAGGCTCTGCTTACTTTTAATTCCGGAGAAACCACGAAGCCCTGTCCCGGCATTGGACCGCCGAGGCATTCCCGCGGGAGGCCCCGGCCATAAAGGAGTAATCTATGAATAAACCGGTGTTTTCTTATGGAGGGCAGGCGGTGATCGAAGGCGTCATGATGCGCGGCAAAAACAGCATGGCTGTTGCCGTTCGCAGGACGCCCGGGGATATTTTGGTCGAAGACTGGCCGATCCGGCAGAATTCCAGACGGCCGGCCTTTTTCAAATGGCCTTTTGTCAGAGGAACCGTCAATCTGGTGGATTCCCTGATGATCGGTGTCAAGACTCTGGTGTTTTCAGCCAACCAGATGCTGGAGGAAGAAGACGGAGAACCCGAGACCTTGTCGGCGACGGAGGTCGCTCTGACCGTGGGCGTGTCCCTGGTTCTGGGCATCGGTCTGTTTTTCCTGCTGCCAGCGTTTTTAGCGCAGAGCATTCAACGCTGGGTGCCTGGATACGCGCTTCAGAATCTTCTGGAGGGCGTGGTACGCATCCTGGTGTTTTTGATTTATATCTATGCAATCTCCAAAATGAAAGACATTCAGCGGGTGTTCCAATATCATGGCGCTGAGCATAAAACCATTTTCAACTATGAATCCGGCCAACCGCTGTCGGTGGACAATGCCAGGACTCAAAGCCGCTTCCATCCCAGGTGCGGCACCAGCTTCCTTATGCTGGTCATGGTCATCAGCATCCTGGTCTTCTCGATGCTGGGCCCTATGACCCTGTGGGGCAGGCTTTTGAGCCGTGTGCTGCTGCTCCCGGTGGTGGCGGGCCTTGCTTATGAATTCATCCGGCTGGCCGGCAAGCATTGTGATCATCCCGTGGTGCGCCTGATCAGCTGGCCGGGTCTGCAGCTGCAGCGGTTTACCACCCGCGAGCCGGATGACCGGCAGCTGGAGGTGGCCATCTGCGCCTTGAAGCGGGTGCTGCAGGATGACGGCGTGCTTCCGGCAGATTCCCAGCCGGTCGAAGAGACTGAGAGAAAACAGAACGCCGAACCGGCCCCAACCCCCACACCCATTAATGAAGGAGAAGGACCCAATGCTTGAGCGGCTCAATAAAATGGAAGCCTATTACAATGAACTGACCGGGAAGATCAGCGACCCCAAGGTCATCGAGGACCAGACCACGTGGCGGGATTATACTAAAAAGCATGCCTCGATGCAGGAAACCGTCGAAACCTTCCAGACCTACCGGAAGGCTCAGGCGCAGCTGGCGGAAAACCGCGAAATGCTGGAACAGTCCGGTCTGGACAAAGATATGGAAGAACTGGTGGAAGCGGATATCGAGGCTTTGGAGGAGGAATCCGAAAAGCTTTGGGAGCGTCTGCGCATCCTCTTGCTGCCCAAGGATCCCAATGACGAGAAAAACGTCCTTCTGGAAATCCGCGGCGGGACCGGCGGTGAGGAAGCTGCTCTTTTTGCGGGGGACCTGCTGAAAATGTACACCCGTTTTGCGGAAAAGCAGGGCTGGAAGACGGAAATGCTTTCCTCCAACATCACGGACATCGGCGGCGTCAAGGAAGTGGTCTTGCTCATCGAGGGCAAGGGCGCTTACAGCCGGCTGAAATTCGAAAGCGGCGTTCATCGTGTGCAGCGTGTGCCGGAAACGGAATCCGGCGGCCGGATCCATACCTCGGCAGCCACCGTGGCGGTATTGCCGGAGGCGGAGGAAGTGGACATCGAGATCAATCCCAACGATGTGCGGGTGGATATCTTCTGTTCCAGCGGCCCCGGCGGGCAGTCCGTCAACACCACCCAGTCTGCCATCCGTCTGACCCACATCCCCACAGGCCTTGTGGTATCCTGCCAGGACGAAAAGTCCCAGCATAAGAATAAAGACAAAGCCATGAAGGTGCTTCGCTCCCGCCTGCTGGAAAAAGCCATGGAGGAGCAGCAGGGCGAACAGGCCAGCACCCGCAAGGGCATGGTGGGCTCCGGAGACCGCAGCGAGCGGATCCGCACCTACAATTTTCCCCAAGGCCGGGTGACCGATCATCGGATCGGCCTCACCTCCTACCGACTGGAAGCGGTCCTTCAAGGGGAAATCGACGAATTTATCGAGGCGCTGACCAATGCGGACCAGGCCGAAAAACTTAAAACCGCTCAGGAGTGAGCCCCATGGCCATGACGGGAAGACAAGCCCTGGGCTGGGCAAGCAACGAGTTAAAAAAAGCCGGATTCTCTGAGGAAGCGGCCGGCCGCGAAAGCCGGCTGCTCCTTTCCCATCTGTGGGGCAGAACCGGCTTAAATTTTATTTTAAACCTCGAAGAAGCGGTGCCGGAGGCTTTGCTGCAGAGGTACCGGGAATGGATCCGCCTCCGCGGAACAGGCACCCCGCTGCAGTATCTGACCGGCCTCCAGGATTTTATGGGGGCGGATTACCAGATCGTCCCCGGCGTTCTGGTGCCACGGCAGGATACGGAGATTTTGGTTGAGGCGGCTTTGCAGCGTTCAGGCCCCGGCCAGAGCTTATGGGCCCTGGACCTGGGGACAGGCAGCGGCGCCATTCTGGGGGCTTTGGCCTTGCGGCGGCCGGGACTCCGGGGTATCGGCATCGACCGCAATCCCATTGCGGCGGCTTTGGCCCGGACCAATTTTCAGCGGCTGGGCCTGGAAGATCGTCTAACGGTGCTGGAAGGTTCTTGGTTTGAACCGCTTCAAACGACGCAGCGAAGCACCGTGGAAGGGCTGCCGGACCCGCCGCGCTTTGATCTGATCCTCTCCAATCCGCCGTATATTTCCACGGCGGAAATGGAGGCCTTGCCGGCGGATGTGAAGCAGGAGCCGGAATCGGCCCTCTGGGGCGGCGAAGATGGCTTGGACTGCTACCGGGTTCTGATCCCGGCGGCCCGGCCATTTTTGAAAAAAGGCGGCTGGTTCCTGGCGGAGATTGGCTGGCTGCAGGGCAGCGCTGTCCGCGCCATGTTTCTGGAGGCAGGGTACACCGACGTCGAAATCCTTCAGGATCTCGGACAGCGGGACCGGGTGGTCTGCGGACGGATCCCCTTATTAGGATAGGAATCCACGATGAATGAACCGAACGAATAGAGTATTAGAGAATCAGGTGATCACATGTCCGGAATGGAACAGAAACCTTCATATGATAGCCAGCCGGCGAAACCGGGCGCCCGGCTCTGGCATATCCGGGACGCTGCGGATCCGCGGATCCGGGAAGCAGGCCGCATCCTTCGGGAGGGCGGCTTGGTGGCGTTTCCAACAGAGACCGTCTATGGCCTGGGTGCCAACGGCCTGGACGGACCGGCAGCGGCTCGGATCTTTGCGGCCAAACAGAGGCCTGCAGACAATCCCTTGATCTTGCACGTGGCTTCCCTGGAACAGGCGAAAGCCCTTGCTGCGCAATGGAGTCCCAAGGCCCAGCTGGCGGCGGAAACGCTGTGGCCGGGTCCTCTGACCCTGATCGTGCCTGCGGCCGCCCATATTCCGAAGGAGGTGACGGCTGGCCTGCCCACAGTGGCCATCCGTTTTCCCGACCACCCCATCGCGCGGGCGCTGATCGAGGCAGCCGGCGTACCGGTGGCGGCCCCCAGCGCCAATCGTTCCGGGCGCCCCAGCCCGACCTTGGCGGAACACGTCCTGGAGGATCTGGGCGACCAGGTCCAGGTGATCCTGGACGGCGGGCCTTGCAGGGTGGGCCTCGAATCCACGATTCTGGACGTCTCCGTGGAACCGCCGGCGGTTCTGAGGCCGGGAGAGATCACCGCCGAAGCCTTGTCTCGTCTGCTGGGACCGGTCCGCGCAGAACGGACCCACGGCACAAAGCCCTTGCCGGGGCAGTTTTCCGACGGAATGGAAGCTGCCGTGACGCCGGCCGGGGAGAAGGGTCCCAAAGCGCCGGGCATGAAATACCGGCACTATGCGCCTAAGGCGCCAGTGACCCTGCTGGTCGGGACGCCCGAAAAAACCGCCGCCTATTTGAAGAAGGTGTTGGCGGAAGAAGAGGCGGAGGGCAATGAAAAATCGTCGGGCAGGATCGGATTGCTGCTGACGGAGGAAACCTGGCGCATTTTTGAGAGTGAAGGGATACAGCGGAAGGATGGCTATTACTGCCGCAGTATGGGCAGCTTCCATCGCCCCAAGGACATGGGGCGGCTGCTCTATGACGAATTGCGGCGCTGCGATCAGGAGGGGGTCCGGCACATCTATATTGAAGCCTGTTCCCGCCAGGGCAGCGGCGCCGCCGTCATGAACCGCCTGGTCAAGGCCTCCGGAAACCGGATCGTGGATGTGGACGCCTGAGACCTCGTGCCAGGAGATGTATTTAACGCCTTAAACGGTTAAAACAGTTCAACCTTCAGGATGAATATGATACAATAACAAAAGAAAATGAGGTGAAAATGTATGGAAATGAAGATTGCCCTGGGTTCGGACCACGGCGGCTATGAACTGAAAGAAACCATTCAGAACTGGCTGGAGGCCCATGGATACAAAACCGAAGACTTCGGAACCTACAACACCCAAAGCTGCGATTATTCCGATTATGCGGCGTTGGTGGCGGAGGCCATCATCACAGGCAATGCCCGGTTCGGCATCCTGGTGTGCGGGACCGGCATCGGCATGAGCATCGCTGCCAACAAAGTCCAAGGCATACGGGCTGCCTTATGCCATGAGTGCTTCTCTGCAAAGATGAGCCGTGCCCACAACGATGCCAACATTCTTTGCCTGGGGCAGAGGGTGACCGGTTCCGGCCTGGCGCTGGAGATCGTGGAAACCTGGCTGAAGTCGGAATTCGAAGGCGGCCGGCATCAGCGGCGGGTGGATAAAGTCGCCGCGTTGGAGCAAGCTTAAGGAGGGAACGGGATGGACGTTGAAAAAATCCGGCGGCAGGCGGCAGCCTGCATGGAAACCTTATTGGAAGCCGCGAACCTGACGCCGGGCAGCCTGATTGTCATCGGCTGCAGCACCAGCGAAGTGATCGGCAAGAAAATCGGTTCGGAATCCAGCCCTCAGGCAGCCGAGGCGATCTTTCAGGGAATCTATCCATTGGCTGAAAGCCATCAGCTTCGCTTGGCCGCCCAATGCTGCGAGCATTTGAACCGGGCGTTGGTGGTGGAAAAAGAAACCGCGGAAAAATTCGGGTTTGAACCGGTGACGGTCATTCCCGTCAACCAGGCCGGCGGGAGCTGGGCAACCTATGTGTATTCCCAGTTCAAGCATCCGGTGGTGGTGGAGAATCTGAATGGCCACCTTGCCTATGCCGGCATAGACATCGGAGAGACCTGCATCGGTATGCACCTGCGTCCTGTAGCCGTCATGGTACGCATGCCGGAGCCTTACATCGGCGAAGCCCGCGTGACCATGGTCAGGACCCGTCCCAAGCTGATCGGGGGGGAACGGGCCAAATACGAATAGGCTGATTGAACCATATATTATATATAAATCAAGAAAACGAGGAGATGACAACATGGACTATGTAGCCCAGATCCTGGCAGCGGCGGATCCTGAGCTTGCCGCCTGTGTGGCCCAGGAGAAGCAGCGCCAGCATGACAAAATCGAATTGATCGCATCGGAGAATTATGTCAGTCCCGCCGTCATGGCAGCCCAGGGATCCGTTCTGACCAACAAATATGCGGAAGGCTATCCCGGCAAACGCTACTATGGCGGCTGTGAATATGTGGATATTGCGGAAAACCTGGCCCGTGACCGTGCCAAAGAGATTTTCGGGTCGGACCACGCCAACGTACAGCCTCATTCCGGCGCCCAGGCCAACATGGCCGTTTATTTTGCCCTGGTGAATCCCGGAGATCCGATCCTGGGGATGAACCTGGCCCACGGCGGCCATCTGACCCATGGATCACCGGTCAACATGTCCGGCAAATATTATCAGTTCAGCCCCTACGGCGTGACCAAAGACGAAGAGACCATCGATTATGAAGCCGTCCGCCGCATTGCCATGGATACTCATCCCAAGCTGATCGTAGCCGGCGCCAGCGCTTACCCCCGGACCATCGATTTTGAACGGCTGGGCGCCATCGCCAAAGAAACCGGCGCTTTGTTCATGGTGGACATGGCCCACATTGCCGGATTGGTCGCCGCCGGGATCCATCCCAGCCCGGTGCCCTATGCCGACGTGGTCACCACCACCACCCACAAGACCCTGAGAGGACCCCGCGGCGGTATGATCCTCTGCCGTGAGGAACTGGCTAAGGCGATCGACAAAGCCATCTTCCCCGGCATCCAGGGCGGCCCCCTGATGCATGTGATCGCAGCCAAAGCCGTTGCCTTCAAAGAAGCCTTAAGCCCCAGCTTCAAGATCTACCAGCAGCAGATCGTCAAAAACGCCCAGGTCCTTGCGGCCGGCCTGACCGAAAAAGGCTTCCGCCTGGTTTCCGGCGGCACGGACAATCACCTGTTGCTGGTGGATATGCAGAATAAAGACATCACCGGCAAAGAAGCCGAACATCTGCTGGACGAAGCCGGCGTGACCGTCAACAAAAACGCCATTCCCTTCGATCCCCAGAGTCCTTTTGTGACCAGCGGCATCCGGATCGGCACCCCCGCCACCACCACCCGCGGCATGAAGGAAGAAGAAATGAAGCTTATTGCTGAAATCATCGACCTGGTGATTTCCAAACGGGATGATGCTGCCGCTCAAGCCAAAGCCAGGACCATGGTAAAAGAAATGACCGGCCGTTTCCCCATCTACGCGAAGGAGTGGGAATTAGCATGAGACGTCCGGACTGGGACGACTATTTCATGAACATTGCCAAGCTGGTCGCAACCCGGTCCACCTGTCTGCGCAGACAGGTGGGCTGTGTTGTTGTTAAAGACCGGCGTATTTTGTCCACCGGCTACAACGGCGCGCCCAGCGGCGTTGCCCATTGCGGTGAAGTGGGATGCCTTCGGGAAACCAAGAAGGTTCCTGCGGGAGAGCGGCATGAATTGTGCCGCGGCGTCCATGCGGAGCAGAATGCCATCATTCAGGGTGCCCGCCACGGCGTCAGCATTTTGGGCGGCACGGTGTACTGCACGGACCAGCCCTGCAACATCTGCACCAAAATGCTGATCAACGCAGGGATCGTGGAAATCGTCTATCTGGGAGATTATCCCGACGAAATGTCTGTGCAGCTTCTGAGAGAAGCCGGCGTTTTCTGCCATCGGCACAAGGAAGGCGGCAGACTATGAAACGTAAGGTGATCGCACTGCCATGCCTCGATGCCCTGACGCCCACTCTGGAATCCACAGCCCTGAAGCTGATGGAGGAAACCGGCGAGCTTGCCCAGGTGATCGGAAAATATCGCGGCATGAGCGGCGAGCCGAACCATCTGGAGCACCAGAAGGTCGTTGACCTCATTGTGGAAGAGCTGGTGGACGTGGCCCAGACGGCCGTTACCATGATGTTTGTCATGGAAGACAACTTTGAGGCCGACATTGACGCCGCCATTGCAAGGCATGTGGAAAAAATGGCCCGCCGCGGCTATATGAAGGCAAATCCCGAGGAAATCAAACGATTCCTGCAGGGCTCATAAAGGTGGATCGACGATGAACATATTAACCATTTTCGGCACCCGGCCGGAAGCCATCAAAATGCTGCCGCTGGTGCAGGCCCTGCAGGCGGATGGCCGTTTTCACTGCCAGGTGGCTCTGACGGCGCAGCATCGTGAGATGCTGGATCAGGTCATGGACCTGTTTGGCGTCAAGGCGGATTATGATTTGAACATCATGCAGGCGGGACAGACGCTTTTCGACATCACCACCCGCGCTCTGAACGGGTTGCAGCAGGTGATACAGATCGCCCGGCCGGACCTGATCCTGGTCCATGGAGACACCAGCACCACCTTTGTGGGCGCTTTGTCAGCCTATTACTGCCAGATTCCCGTAGGCCATGTGGAAGCGGGACTGCGTTCGGGCAATAAATATTCGCCCTATCCGGAGGAAATGAACCGGAAACTGACCGGCGCCCTGGCGGATCTGCATCTTGCGCCCACGGCGCTGGCGAAAGATAATTTGCTGAAGGAAGGCGCGGACCGCGGCCGTATTTTTGTGACTGGCAACACGGTCATCGACGCCCTGAAGTGGGCGGTGCAGAAGCCTTGCCCCAAGGAAGCGGGACTGCAGGCGCTGGCGGCCCTGCGGCAGAAGATGGCTGACCAGGGGAAACCCTGCCGTGTTCTGACCGTGACCTCCCATCGCCGGGAAAACCTGGGCCAGCCCATGGAGCGGATCTTCCGGGCCCTGCGGCGTTTGGCCGAGGATTTCGACGATGTGGCTGTGGTTTTTCCGATGCATAAAAATCCGGCGGTGCGCCGTCCGGCTTTGGATATTTTAGGCGGACATCCCCGGATCCTGCTGACCGAACCCATGGAATACCTGCCCTTTGCCCACCTGATGGACCAATCCTATCTGGTGCTCACCGATTCCGGCGGTCTGCAGGAGGAAGCCCCTTCCCTTGGCAAGCCTGTGCTGGTTCTGCGGGAGAACACGGAACGGCCGGAAGCCGTCACCGCCGGAACCGTCCGGCTGGCGGGGACCCATGAGGAGGCGATCTATCAGGAGGCCGCAGAGCTTCTGAAGGATCCCAAGGCCTATGAGGCCATGGCCCATGCGGTCAACCCTTACGGCGACGGCCAGGCCTGCCGCCGGATCATCGAAGCCATTGCCTACTGGAGCGGACTGAGCGGGCAGGCGCCGGAAGCCTTCGGAGAATAGCGTGATTCACAGATGCCCGCATCAGCCGGAGATGGAGCGTTCAAATGGAGAAACGGATCAAGTTTAAAGACGGTATGCACCAGGTAGGCTTGGCCAATGTTCTGATCCGGGCGTTCGATGCCATGGAGATCAAGATCCTGACCATGGAGATGGGACAGACGGCTGACGGCGGCATCGATGTGAAGGCGGCTTGGCCGGACAGCATGTCGTGGAATGATTTCTGCATTCGTATTAAAAAGGAGGTTCCGCAGCTTCGGGAACTCCTCGAAGTTGAATGGATGGATTACGAGAAGCGCATTATGGAGCTGGAGTTGGTGATCAACAATGTGGATGAGGCCATCATCACCACAGACAATGAAGGAATAATCACCTTCTGCAATGAAAAAGCGGCGCGGGCCCTTTCCCGGGAAACCCAAGGAAATCTACGGGGCAGCCACATCAACAGCATCATTCCAGTCCAGCAAATTGATCTGGATTCCTTCCAGGGCGAGAAACGGAACATCGAACTGGTATATCGACGCAACAATAAAAAAGAAATGGCACTGGCGGACATCCTGCAGATCCGGAACGGGCCGGACCGCCGGGAAGGCTATATGATTATCGTCAAGGATATGAGCAAGGTCCGGAAGCTGCTCCATACCCTGTCCGGGCCGCGCATGAATACTTTTGACGACATCATCGGCAACAGCCGGAGCATCAAAAATGCTATCAATATGGCCCGCCAGGCAGCCAGCAGCAACTCCAACATTTTGCTGATGGGTGAAAGTGGCACTGGCAAGGAATTGTTCGCTCGCGCCATCCACCAGAGCAGCCGTCGCAATGAAGGTCCTTTCATTACCGCGAACTGCGCTGCGATCCCGGACCCCCTCCTGGAAAGCGAGCTTTTCGGTTATGAGCGAGGCGCTTTTACCGGCGCTGACAGCGGCGGTAAACAGGGTTTGTTTGAGCTGGCCATGGAAGGGACCCTTTTCCTGGATGAGATCGGTGACATGAACCTGCATTTGCAGGCCAAAATGCTGCGGGCGATTCAGGAAAGAAAGATCCGTCGAGTGGGCGGCATCCGGGAAATCGACATCAACACACGCATCATATCGGCAACCAACAAAAACCTGGAGGAAATGGTCAAGCTGGGGACCTTCCGCAACGATCTTTATTTCCGGCTCAATGTGATCCCAATCTACATTCCGCCCCTTCGACAGCGCAAAGAGGATATCCCAATGCTGACGGAATCTTTCCTGTCCATTATCGCCCAGGAAGCTGAGAAACCGGACATCCGTCTCGTCGAAGGCGTGATGGATAAGCTGATGGGCTATGACTGGCCAGGCAACATCCGGGAACTGCGCAACGTAATCGAGCGGGCGGTGTATCTGGCGGCAGACTGCATTGAATCCCGGCATTTGATGCTGGAGGCCCAAAGCTACCATGAAGCCATGCCGATCCCGGCCGAAACAGCGCCTGCGGAGGATGCGGCCTCTGGACTGCCCATCCGGCTTCCTGAACGGTTGGCAGAGTTGGAACGCTATTACCTCAGAAAAGCCATGGCGTCACAGAAATCCTCCCGGGGGATCGCTAAGTTATTGGGGATCTCCCATACCAGCGTGGTTCAGAAGATCAAACACTATCATCTGGATCAGCAAGAGACGTAAATATTATTTACAAACAGGAATGTAACACGGCACAAATGTAAAAAATTCTTACAAGCAAGCGTAAATATAATTTACGCTTGCTTGTTTTTTGTCTGGGAGATTCGAAATCCGAAAAAATATTTTGGCATTCTAAACCTTTATGCATTGCCGAAGGATGGTCATCCTCGAGCAAGGGACGCTCTTGGGAAACAAAATTGGCACAAGAAATGCAAATAGTCAAAATAAACAGAATATAGAAAACAATAAGGAGGCCAGACGATGAAAATCTTGTTGATTCGTCCCATCGTATCGGAACGGGAGGATTACCTTGAGGAGGCATTATTCAAGCCTTTTGCGGCTGTTGGCACAGAAATTAGAGCCAAACGGCTTACCTATGGCCCCGCTTCCATCGAAAGCGAATACGACCTGGCCCTGGCTGCTCCGGATGTATTGAAGCTGACGGAAGAGGGAGAGAAGGAAGGCTATGACGGCGCTATCATCAATTGTTTTGTAAATCCGGGTCTGGACGGTGCCAAGGAGGCGGTGCGCTATCCGGTGATCGGAGCAGGGGAAGCTTCGATCAATCTTGCGCTGTGCTTGGGTCGGCGCATCGGCATCATCACCATTATGCCCAACATCCTGCCGCTGATACGCAAGCAGAATCAGGATCTGATCAACACCGGCCGGATCGTATCCATTCGCAGCATCGATACCCCGGTTCTAGGGATCTACGATGACAAGCAGATCTTCGAAAAAATGTTCGAGGAAGCCAACAAAGCCATAGTGGACGACGGGGTGGACACCATCGTTCTAGGTTGCACCGGTCTGAACGGGATGGCAGAACAGCTGAGTGAGCGGCTGCACAAGAACAACCTGCCGGTACCGGTGGTGGATCCGGCGGGGGCATCCATCAAGCTTATTGAAGCTCTGATTGCCTGCAAGCTGCGTCATAGTAAAATCGCCTTTATGGCCCCAACGGACAAAACAAGGATATGGCCTCATATTGTGTAACCATGACACCCGGTAGATTAAAAAAGGGAGGATAAATTATGAAAAAGGTACTCTGTATTATCATGATCCTATCCATGGTATTGGGACTGGCCACCGGCTGCGGCGCTTCCAAACAGGAAACCATCAACGTGGGTTATCTGGTCCACATTACTGGTGACAGTGCCCTGTGGGGCATGGCCGAAAAAAATGGCGCCCAGCTGGCGGTGGACGAAATCAACAAGGCCGGCGGAATCCTGGGCAAGCCGCTGAACCTCCAGTTCTATGATGGCCGCGGCAATTCCGCCGACTCGGTCAACGCTGTAAAAAAAGGCATCGAACAGGATAAAATGTCTGTCATGCTAGGTAGCAACCTAAGCGGCCCCACTATTGCCGCCGGTCCCATTTGCGCCCAGAATAAAGTGCCCCAAGTGGCTTCCTTCGCCACCAACCTGAAAGTAACCACCGATGACAGCGGCAACACTCTCCCCTGGTCCTTCCGTCTCTGCTTCACAGACCCATATCAGGGCAAAATCATTTCCCACTATGCCATCGAAAAGCTGAATCTGAAGAAAGCCTGCATCCTTTATGATGTGACCTCCGACTACTCCAGCGGCATTTGCGAATACATTGAAAAGGGGTACAGCGAGCTCAACGGCACCATCCTGGCCAAGCTGGCTTTCCGCGGCGGCGACGTGGACTTCCGTCCCCAGCTTTCCGAAATCAAAGCCCAGAACCCCGAGGTTCTGATCCTGCCCAACCTGTATAAGGAAAACGCTTTAATTGCGAAGCAGGCTTATGATCTTGGACTGGAAGTTCCCATCATCGCCGGCGACTCCTTCTCCCCCTCCATGTTTGAGATCTGCCCCAATCTGAAACAATATTACACCGTCCAGCATTTCTCCTGGGACGACCCCGCTTTGAAGGAAATCAAAGAAAAGTACACTGCGGCTTTCAAAGAAGACAAACCCGAACTGAATGCCGCCATGGGCTACGATATGGTTTACTTCATCGCCGACTGCATCAAACAGGCTAACTCCACCGACGGCGAAGCCATCCGCAAGGCCATTGAAACGGCTGATAAGGTCAAATTGACCCACGCCACCATCACCATCGATCCCACCTCCCACAATCCTTTGAACAAAGAAGGTGTTATCCTTTTGCTTGAAAACGGCAAAGACAACTTCGTCGAACGTTTCGCCCCCACTAAGTAGAGCAACATTGCGAATCCTTCTGCGGGGGCAGCCTTGGATCCTGCCCTCCCTCGGCTGTCCCCCGCGGATGAGATCGGCAAGGAGGTGAATTAATTGATCAAGTTTTTACAGCAGATGATCAACGGTACGTCCATCGGCTTTATCTATGCCTTGATTGCCATCGGCTATTCATTGATTTACAGCATCCTGTCCTTTTCCAACTTTGCCCACAGCACCTTTATTATTGCCGGCGCCTATACCGGCTTTTTCCTGCTGACCTCGGCCAGTCTGCCGCTGCCGCTTTCGCTGCTCGGAGCGATTTCAGGCGGGGTTCTGATTGCTGTCTTATCGGAGAAAGTCGCTTATCGCCCGATTCGGGAACGAGGGAACCCGACTCTTTACTTCATCATTGCATCTATGGGGATGTCGATCTTCGGAGAAAACATTGTTATCGCCACCATCGGACCGAAATTCCGTTCTTATCCGCAAATCCTATCGGTGACGGCCTTTGAGGTCGGCGGCATCAGCATTAGCGTCTTGGACATCCTGGCCGCTGTGATCGGCTCGATTTTTTTACTGTTGCTGATGTACATTATCAATGAGACCAAACAGGGGATGGCCATCCGGGCCGCCGCCTTTGATCTGGATACAGTCGGACTAATGGGCGTCAATACCAATCAGTTGATCTGTCTCGTATTCATTGTTGCCGGTGCTTTGGCCGGATTGGCCGGATTTTTCCTCGGCATGAAATATACGGTCTATCCCCAGTTGGGCAACCTGACGATGAAGGCTTATATCGCCGCAGTGTTCGGCGGTTTAGGCAGTTTGCCGGGGGCTGTGGCGGGCTCCGTCCTGCTGGGCATTATGGAAACGATCATCGCAGGGTATTTTTCGTCAACACTTCGGGATATTTTTGTGTTTGCCCTGCTGATTTTGGTCCTGCTGGTGCGTCCCAGCGGCTTGATGGGCGTCAAACGGGAAGATAAAGTGTAAAGGGGGGATATGGATGGGCTATTTTGCAGGAATTCTCACACTGGTATGCTGCAACATCATCGTGGTCATCGGCTTGTCGCTGTTGACCGGCTTTACGGGGATATTCAGCTTTGGACATGCGGCCTACATGGCTTTGGGCGCCTACACCGCCGCCATGCTGACCACGAAACTCCACCTGCCCTTTGTTCTGGCACTGATTGCTGCCGTGATGCTGGCCGCTTTGGCCGGACGTCTCATCGGTATCCCGACCTTGCGGCTGGTGGGGGATTATTTCGCCATTGCCATGCTGGGGATGGGCGAGACGGTACGGCTGCTTCTGGACAATGGCGGTAAGATAACCGGAGGCGCACGCGGGCTGGGCAACATCCCGTCTCATACGGCATTGCCGGTAGCCTTTTTTCTGATGGTGTGCAGCGTCATCGTCATGAAGAACATCATCGGATCCCGCTATGGGCGCTGCTTCTTGGCGATCCGTGAGGACGAGCTGGCGGCGGAGTGCTGCGGCATCGACACCTTCGAGCTGAAAAAGGTCTCTCTGACCCTTTCCGCAGCCTTTGGTGGGTTGGGCGGAGCGTTGTTTGCTCACTACATTACCTATATCCAGCCAATCATGTTCGATATGGCCAAATCCACTGAAATAGCCGCAGCCGTGGTATTTGGCGGATTGGGCAGCCTAAGCGGTTCCATCATTGCTTCGGTGATCCTGATTGGGATCCCTGAGGTCCTGAGGCCGCTTTATCAGTGGCGGCTTGTCTTTTATGGACTGCTGCTGGTGGGCACCATCGTCCTCAGGCCCCAAGGCCTGATGGGTGGCAAGGAGATCACTTGGCAGGGCATTAAAAACAGTCTGCAGTTTCTGCTGAAGAAACAGCAGACGGCGGGAAAGGAGAGGAAACCGGAATGACGATTCTTAAAGTGGATGGCCTGACCAAAGTCTTTGGCGGTCTGACGGCTGTGTCCAATGTGAACATCGCCATTCCCCAGGGAAGCATCTACGGCCTCATCGGCCCTAACGGCGCTGGTAAAACCACGGTGTTCAACATGATCACCGGCATTTACCAGCCCACCCGGGGCACTGTGGAAATCGATGGCAGGAGTCTGGTTGGGTTGAAGCCCAATCGGATCGCCCAGGCCGGCGTCGCCCGGACCTTCCAGAATCTTCGCCTGTTCAAAAAACTGACGGTCTTGGAAAATATCTTGATTGCTGGGCAATACAACTCAAAATACAATTTGGTGACGGCGGTGCTGCGAAACCGTGCCTATAAAGAAGAAGAAAAACGTCTGCGGCAAGATGCCTTGCAGTTGCTGGATCTGATCGGCTTGGGAGCGTATGCGGACACCAAAGCCAGCAACCTTCCCTACGGACACCAGCGTCGGCTGGAGATCGCCCGGGCTATGGCTCTAAAACCCAGAGTCCTTTTGCTGGATGAACCGGCTGCCGGGATGAATCCGGAAGAATCCTTGGCTCTGATGACCTTCATCCGGGAGATCAAGGATCGATTCGGCCTCACCATCCTGCTGATCGAGCATCACATGGAAATTGTGATGGGGATCTGCGAACATATCGTGGTGCTGAATTTCGGCGTGGAAATCGCCCATGGATCCCCGGAAGAGATACAGAGCAACCCGGAAGTCATTACAGCCTATCTGGGGGAGGTGGAGAAAGATGATGCTGCAAGTTAAGGACCTATCGGTGTTCTATGGAAAGATCCAGGCCCTGGACCATCTTTCCATGGAGATCCGACAAGGCGAGATCATTTCGATGATCGGCGCCAACGGGGCTGGAAAAAGCACCTTACTGAAAGCCATCGCTGGACTTCGCCTCCAGATGACCGGCTCTATCGCCTTCCAAGGCGAACCGCTGGTTTCCAAAACCCATGAAACCGTCAAAAGGGGCATCGCTCTGGTGCCGGAAGGCAGGCATGTGTTCGGCAACCTGACCGTTTACGAGAATCTGGTCATGGGCAGCTATTTGCAGAAGGACAAAAAGGTTTTCAAGGATGATTTGGACAGTGTGTACGAATTATTTCCCCGGCTTTTCGAACGGCAGAAACAAACAGCTTCCACCTTGTCCGGCGGAGAACAGCAGATGCTGGCCATTGGCCGGGGCCTGATGTCCAAACCCAAGCTGCTTCTGCTGGATGAGCCTTCTCTAGGCTTGGCGCCGAAGCTGGTGGGGGAGATTTTCGTGAAATTCGAGAAGATCAACAAAATGGGCCTGACTATTCTTTTGGTGGAGCAGAATGCCCGGCAAGCCCTGGCTCTGTCCCACCGGGCTTATGTACTGCAGACCGGCCGTATTGTGAAGCAAGGTCTGGGAAAAGAGCTGCTGGCGGATCCTGAGATCCAGGAAGCCTATCTGGGAGCCCGGCAAAAAGCGCAGGCCGTATGATCTGTCACCGCAACATTAACAAAAAATATAGAAATGAAATATAATACAGAAGGGTGTTGCGTATGTCAAAAAATATATTGAAAAATTATGAAGATTTGGTGGACTTTGTGCAGGGATGTTTATTGTATGGCGTCGGCGGCGGAGGCAATCCCAAGGAAGGGTTGAGAGCCCTGGAGGCCCAATTTACAGCTGGAAATTCCTTGGGTTGGGTGCAGCCTGAAGACCTGCCGGCGGGCAGCTGGGTGGCCTGTGCGTTCCTGATGGGTTCCACAGCCCCTTTGACACCTGAAAAAATCCAGCAAATGAAGGAATTGGGCCTCAACGAATGGACCTATCCCAACAACTTGGCAGAGACCACGAAATTCCTTGAAGAATATACCGGGAAAACCATCAGCGCCCTGGTCCCTCTGGAGATGGGTGGCAGCAACACGCCGGTCCCTGTGGCCGTAGCTGCTGGATTAGGAAAAATGGCTCTGGACGGTGATTTTGCAGGACGGGCGGTTCCCGAGATCACCCAAGTGACGCCTGTGGGCTGCGGCATCCCATTCACACCCGCCACCAGCGTGGACAAATGGGGCAATAAGAGCATCATTGTGGATACCATCAACATCGATATGGCGGAACGCTTAGGGAAGCTGATCAGCGATGCTTCCTTCGGTTCCACAGGCCTCTGCGGCTTCCTGATCCCTGCGGAAGACATCAAAAATATCTTTGTACCCAATACCTTGACGGAAGCCTTGGAAGCCGGACGGACGATCCGTCAAGCCAAAGAGAGAGGACAAGATGTGGCCCAGGGGCTATGCAAGGAATTGGGCTTTTACCATTTGTTCCGGGGCAAAGTGATCGATAAACCATGGGAAGACCGGGACGGTTACTACTGGGGTACGCATGTGCTGGAAGGCACCGGACCCTTTGCCGGCCATACCGCCAAGGTGGTTTTTAAAAATGAAAACCAATTGTTCTATATTGACGACCAGCTCCGCGTCTCCAGTCCTGACCTGATCATCAACATCGATAATAAGCTTGGAGAAGGACGGCGCAATGACGATATCATCCTGGGCGATGATCTTACCATCCTGGGATGCCCCTGCAAAGCAGCTCTAAGGACCCCGATCATGCTTCCCACCCTCGAGCCTAGACATTTCGGCGTGGATGCACCTTATGTTCCGATTGAAACCGCGATGAAGAAGTAAAGCGATGGAATGAAACGGATCGGTTTGTGGACGCCTGTTTTTTCACAGAACTTTGACGCGGCAGCGGCCTTGCTGAATCTTAGGCTGTCCCATGGAAGACGCTGGATGTATCAAAAGGCAGATTCGGGCAAAATGCGGTGAGTCCCGGGACCAGTCTGTCCGAAAACCCTCCCTCCTGAGGATTGCAGGTGATCCGGGGACAAAGCTCTATTCCGAGACGAAAAAAAGGAGTGTTGAACATGAAAGTCGGAACACCGAAAGAAGTCAAGAACAATGAAAATCGTGTAGGACTTATTCCTTCGGGCGTCAAAGCCCTGGTCGATCATGGAAACACCGTCTTTATTGAAAAGAGCGCCGGTTTGGGCAGCGGGATCGAAGACCGGGAATATGTGGACGCCGGCGCCATCTTATGTGACACCGCGGCGGAAGTTTATGCCCAATCGGATATGATCGTCAAGGTCAAGGAGCCTCTTCCTCAGGAATATGGCTTGATGCAAGAGGGACAGATCCTCTTCACATATCTTCATCTTGCACCCGAACCCGAACTGACCCAGGAACTGTTGCTGAAACGGATCACTGGGATTGCCTTTGAAACGGTGACCCTGCCCAACGGGAGTCTGCCCCTGCTGGTGCCCATGAGCATGGTGGCTGGCAGGATGTCTGTCCAGGTGGGCGCCCATTTCCTTGAAAAGAACTACGGCGGCCGCGGCATGCTGCTGGGCGGCGTTCCCGGTGTGAAACCGGCCAAGGTCACCATCATCGGAGGCGGCATGGTAGGCACCAACGCAGCCAAGATCGCTGTCGGCATGGGCGCCGAGGTTTCCATCATCGATATGAATCCCCAGCGGTTGATTGCCCTGGATGACCAATTCAAAGGCCGCGTCAAGACGGTTATGTCCAACACCTTCAACATTGCGGAAGAAGTGAAGGATACGGATCTCCTGATCGGAGCCGTTCTGATCCCGGGGGCCCGGGCACCCCATTTGGTGACTGAGGTTATGGTTAAAACCATGCGTCCCGGCTCGGTGATCGTGGATGTAGCCATCGACCAGGGCGGATCCATCGAAACCATCGACCGGATCACCACCCACAGCGACCCAGTATTCATCAAACACGGGGTGGTCCATTACTCCGTGGCCAACATGCCCGGTGCCGTAGCCAGAACCTCCACCTATGCTTTGGCCAACGTGACTCTGCCCTATGCTTTGAAACTGACCGAAAAAGGCTGGAAGCAAGCTTGTAAGGAAGATAGTGCTCTGGCTAAGGGGGTCAATACGGCCGAAGGCCACGTCACCTTCCAGAAGGTGGCTGAAGCACACAGCTTGCCATATAAACCTATAGAAGAACTTTTAATCTGAAGGATATGATAGTCTATGACCAGAATGGTGACGGAGCCTGCCGCCCGCACAGAGCCTTATGAGGTTTTGAACCGGCTGATTGCAAGCTGGCAGGATGAAATCGTTGCAGCGGTGCAGCAAAGCATCCGCATTCCCAGCGTAGCCGGTCCCTCCTCGACGGAGGCCCCCAACGGGCCGGGGGTGAAAGAGGCCCTGGTTCAAAGCCTGGCCTTGGCGGAAAGCATGGGTTTCCGGACCAATATGCCGGATCCCTTGGTGGGCTATGCGGAATACGGCCAAGGCGACGAGATGGTGGCGGTGCTGGGCCATCTGGACGTGGTGCCCGCCGGGGACGGATGGACCGTCCCGCCCTTTGCCGGAATCATCCGGGAGGGACGCCTCTACGGCCGGGGCGCGGTGGACGACAAAGGTCCGATCCTGGGCGCGCTGTTTGCCCTCAGGGCCCTGAAGGAAGCCGGTCTGCCGCTGCAGCGGCGCATCCGGGTCATCTTCGGCACGGACGAAGAAACCGGCTGTACCGATATGGCTCGCTATAAAATGACCGAAGAGCTGCCAGTCGCCGGGTTTACACCCGATGGACAGTATCCGGCCATCAATGCAGAAAAAGGCATCTTGACCTTTAGGATCCGATGTCCCATCGGCGCCCACGGGGTGGTTCAGCTGCATGCAGCCCAAGGCGGCAGTGCCACCAACACCGTCCCTGACAAAGCGTTTATACATTATCTTGATGAGGATGGAATACTACAGAAACTGAGATGCCAGGGCAAGACCGCTCACAGCAGCCTGCCCCATCTAGGACAGAATGCCATCGCCATACTGGTGGACGAAGCTCAGGAGCTGAAGTTAGCTCCTGGTTTGAAAAAAGCCATCGGATTCATCCGGCAAAAGATCGGATACGAAATCCATGGCAACAGTCTGGGGATCCAATTCGAGGACGCACCCTCCGGACCGCTGACCTGCAATCTGTCCATGCTGGACTATACGGCGCCCTGGTTGACCTGGACCGTGGACATTCGTTATCCCGTGACTATGGACGGGCAGGCGTTGATCCAAAGCCTGGAAAGACAGATCAGGGAGGAGGGCTATGAAATGGAGCTGCTGACCTGCCGGCAGCCTCTGTATATTCCCGAGGACAGTCCAATCCTGAAAAAGCTTGGGAAAGCTTATTTCCGGCAGATGCTGAAGCCCTTCAAGCCCATCGGGATCGGCGGTGGTACTTACGCCAAATCCCTGCCCAACATCGTCGCCTTCGGGCCGGTTTTTCCCGATCAGCCGGAGTTGTGCCACCTGCCGGATGAATTCATGTCGATCCGGGATCTGATCAAAAACGTCCAGATCATGGCGGCAGCCTTATGGGAACTCGCGCAATAGAACAAAACAGGACAGGGACTGTGCAGAACCGTTTGGGGTTCAGTACAGCCCCTCTTTTATCATCAAGGGGGCGTTTAATAATAACAAAATATCGAAAAATTCAAAAAATGATTTACTTATGCCGCCGGGGGACTATAATTAAAGTATAAATAGCATATGCCAGAAACGGATGCAGAATTCAACAACCTAGGGTTTGATTCAGCCCTGTATGGGATCACTTTGAAAAAGAGATGGGAAAGCTCAGGAGAGGAGGTGAAAACGATGCACGAGAGTGTTTATAAAATCATTGAGCTCATAGGGGTAAGTGCTGTTTCATTTGAGAAAGCCATTGAAAATGCGGTCGAAACAGCTTCGAAATCGCTGCGCGATATCCGTATTGGCGAAATCACAAAAATGGACGTCCAAATTTCCGAAGGTAAGGTTGTTGCCTATAGGGTAAAGGTAAGCTTGTCTTTCAAATATGAAGGACATGAGGAAGGCTTAGGCCTAGAATTTCCGGCTGAAACAGGCCAATATCAGCCCAAAGCCTTCGGGACGTGATTGAGGTATTTCACAGTGCATAGGATCTATTCTGGTTGTCAGAGGAAAAGGACCGCACCGAAGCATCGGCACGGTCCTTTTTTCCTAAGGAGAGGTGTTTGGAGGATAATTGCATCCGAAGGGGCAAGGGATGGAATGGGAGGAGGAGGAAAATATAGATAGAGAGGATTATTCCCCTTGGATGCTTACGCCTTGTGATTGCTTCTTTTCCCGAAGGATCATGGCAATGGTGGTGAAGGCCGATATGGCCAGGAACAATGCGCTGATCGGTTCGGTAATGAAGATCATGGGATTGCCATTGGAGGTGATCATGGCCTGACGCAGGGAGTTTTCCACCATGGGCCCTAAAATCATTGCCAGAACGGTGGGCGCGATGGGGAAACCGTAACGGTCCATAAAATATCCCAGGATGCCGAAGCCGATGGCAATGAGAACATCGAAGAGACTCCCCGAAGAGGCGAAGGACCCAATTACCCCGAAGATCATTAAGAAACTGATCAGCAGGGGTTTTTTGATGGTTGCGATCCTGGAAATGGGTTTGACCACCAACATGCCCACAAAAAGCAGGCATATATTGGAGAGGATCATGCCCGCAAAAATCGGGTAAACCACATCCAGATGCTGTTTGAACAGCAGGGGGCCGGGCTGGATGCCCTGAATCATCATGGCGCCCAGGAGAACCGCCGTGACGGAGTCGCCGGGGATGCCTAGGGTCAGCATGGGGATCATGGCACCGCCGGATACGGCGTTATTAGCAGATTCCGGGCCTGCAATGGCCTCCAGGGAGCCTTTGCCGATCAGCTCCGGATGCTTCGTATTGCGCTGCACATCGCCGTAAGCCACATAGGAAGCAATGGTCCCGCCGGCGCCGGGCAGGATCCCGATCATAATACCCAGAAAACCGCCGCGCACCATAAACTTGAAGCTTTCCTTCATTTCCTGAAGGTTGGGCCAAATCCGGTCGACATGGATGATTTCCTTTGCCTCTTCGCCTTGGTACTCCAGAACCAGCCGGAAGACCTCCGCAAAGGCGAACATCCCGATCACCGCCGGCAGAAAGGAGAGGCCGCGGCTGAGGCCGCTGACGCCAAAGCTGAACCGGGAGAAAGGCAGGATCGGGTCATAGCCCACCGTTGCCAGCAAAAGACCAAGCAGCGCGGAGAAGAGACCTTTTACAAAGGATTTGCTGCTGACCGAAAACACCGCCGTGAGGCCGAAGATCGTGACGGAGAAATACTCGGCAGGCCCGAAGAGCAAAGCAAATTTTGCAAGCAGCGGCGCCAGGAAGATCATGGCGATGCAGCTCATGAGGCCTCCCACCACGCCGGCCACGTTGGAAATCCCGATGGCCAGGCCGCCCTTCCCTTGCATGGTCAGTGCGTAACCGTCGTCCACTACGGCCGCATTGGCCGGGGCACCGGGCGCACGGATGGTGATGGCCGTGATGCTGCCGCCGTACATGCCGCCGGCATAGATGCCCAGAAGCAGCAGCATGGAGGAGATGGCATCCAGATTGAAGGTAAGAGGAGACAGCAAGGCAATGGCCAGGGTGGCGGTTAAGCCGGGAATGGCCCCGAATAATGTTCCGATCAGAACGCCCGCCAATGTTAGAAAAAAGTTGAGCGGCTGAAAAATCGTTGCGATGGCTTGAAAAACCAATTCCATTTGATTCACTCCCTAAAACAAGATCCCTCTCGGCAGTGGCGCCTTCAGCATGATCTGGAAGAGAAGATAGATGCCTCCGCAGATAACCAAAGCATTGAATACGCTCAGAAAAACCGTTCTCAAGCTCAGGGTGCGGAAAACATAGAGGGCTAAAGCCAAGCCTGCCAGGAAGGTTGCTGAGAAATAACCCAGCCAGTCCATCGCAAAGTAGTAAAGGATCAGGAGCGCCATAACCACGGCGAACCGTTCCGCTTCAGGACCCGACCAAGGCTTGTCGGCGGCCTTTTCTTTGAGGGCCTTGAGGACCAAACCCAGGCAGGTGACGCCAAACAGCAACGCCACCAGCCGTGGATAGTAGGCCGGTCCAGCTTTGCTGACGGCAAAGCTGGGGAAGGAGGCTGAGACGATCCAAACCGCCATGGAGAGAAATATGCCGCCGATGCCGGCAAATAAGTCAGCTTTCACCTTGTGTCATCCTTTCTGGTTATGAACCGGTGACTCCCTATTGGATAAAGCCTAATTGCTTCAGCACCGACTGAACGTTGGGGAACTGTCCATCTAAAAGGGCCTTGAAGTCGGCGGAATTGCGGAAGGCCAGATCCAGACCGGCTTCTTTGGCTTTGGCCTGGAATTCAGGATTGTTGTAGGCTTTGGTAAAGGCGTCTTCAAGCTTGGCTTTGACATCGTCGGGGGTTCCTTTGGGAACGCCGAAGCCTCTCCAACTTTCCCAGACCACATCATAGCCCAGTTCTTTGGCGGTAGGGGTATCCGGGAAGAGCTGGTTTCTGTCATTGGCCAGAACAGCCAGGATGCGGATGGTGCCTTCCTGGACATGCTGCTCCATTCCGGTCAGGGTCTGGATGCCGCAATCCACATGTTTACCGGATAAAGCCGCGATGATTTCGGCACTGCCCTTGAAGGGAAGATACTTGAACTTGGAGCCGTCGGTTTTGGCTTCAAGCAACCCGGAGGCCTGATGGAAAAATCCGCCCAGGGGGGTAGTGGCCATCTGCAGCGTTTCGGGATTGGCTTTGGCCGCCGCCAGAAGTTCCTCAAGGGATTGGAACGGGCTGTCTCCGGGAACAAAAACGCCTACCGGCTGGGTGGTGAACTGCATCAGCAGGTCGAAGTCATCGTACTTGGTTGTGGTCTGGCCCATGGCCTGGTTGGTCAGAACGTCAAAGGTCAGATTGGCCACGGTGTAGCCGTCGGGGGTCGCTTTGGCAGCCTGGTCCCAGCCAATGGCGCCGTTGGAGCCCGTCACATTCTGGTAGACAAAGGTCTGGCCCAGTTCTTTGGCGGCATAATCGCCCATCAGACGGGCGGCCAGGTCGGAACCGCCGCCGGCAGACCAGACAATAATCATATCCATGGGTTTTTCAGGGAACTTGGTTTCGGCGGGGGCGGTGGCTGTTGCAGGGGCTTCCGTTTTGGCGGCTTGACTGCCGCATCCAACAAGAACCAACGACAGGGCAATAATCAGAAGAATCGAAAAATATCGGGTAGTTTTTTTCATAACGAGAGTCCCCTTTCAAATTTTTGCCATATCGGCGTCATGCAGAATAACATGGGCTGGTTTAAGCAAACCGAAGCAGATGAACAGCCTCCTTTCCAGAATTCTAAAAAATCAAAGGCAAATTGCCTGATGGCCGCGCAGCTATTGCACAAAACCCAGCTGTTTCAGAATCTCCTGGACCTGCGGATACTGCTGGTCCAGAGACGCTTTAAAATCCTCCGGACCGGCATAGACCAGATCCAGTTTGGCTTTCCGGGCCTTCTCCCGGAATTCGGGATCATCGAAGGCGGTCTTGAAGGCGTCCACAAGCCGCGCCTTCACACGCTCCGGCGTCCCTTTGGGGACTGCAAAGCCCCGCCAGCTTTTATGCACCACATCATAGCCCAATTCCCGGGCTGTGGGGACCTCGGGAAAACTTTCCAAACGCGCCTCAGTAAAAACCGTCAGCAGGCGCAGACGACCCTCCTGGAGATACGGCTCCATGCCGGTCAGGGTCTGGATGCCGGCGTCGGTTTTCCCGCCGACCAAAGCCGCAATGATTTCGGCGGAGCCTTTATAGGGAACCACGTCGAACCGGGCGCCTGCGGAAGCATTTTCCAACAGGGTCAGTCCCTGATGAAAAAATCCGCCCAGAGGGGTCGTCGCCATGGTCAGCTCATTGGGCCGGTCTGCGGCGGCCTCCAGCAGCTCATCCAAGGTGAAAAAAGGACTGGAGGTCGGGACGAAAACGCCGATGGGCTGGACGGTGAACTGGCAGAGGGCATCGAAATCGTCGTATTTGACCGCATCCGGACTCATCGCCTGATTGGTGAGGATGTCGAAGGTGAGGTTGGCCACGGTATAGCCATCCGGCTGGGCTTGGGCCGCTTGGCTCCAGCCTGCGGCGCCATTGGAACCGGTCAGGTTTCGATAGATAAAGGGCTGTCCTAAGGCTTTGGAGGCATATTCACCGATCAGACGGGCTGCCAGATCAGAACCACCGCCTTCGGACCAGACAATGATCATGTCGATGGGCTTTTCAGGATAGGTCTGATATGGATCGAGCTCCGCGGAGGATTGATTGCAGGCAGCTGCCAGAGTTGCGGTGAACAGAAGCAGAAGGAGAACGGCCAAGAGGCCGTGGGAACGGAGAAAAGATTTCATCATAGCGCCTCCCGATACTGCAAAAGACCGGCTTCCCGATAATAGCGTTCGGCGCCGGGGTGAAGGGGGATGACCAGATGCTCCGGGATCTCATTGACATTGACGCTTCGATAGGAATCCTGAACGGTTTCAAAGAAAGCCTTGTTTTCACATAGGGCTTTGGCAATGTAATAAACGGCTTCCTCGGGGACATCATCACGGGCGATCAGAAGGGTTCGCAAGCCGAGGGTCTGGACCTCTTTGGATTGACCGGCATAGGTACCGGCCGGGATGGTGACGGGCACCCAAGCCTGGTCTTCTCCGAGTTTGGCAAGGACCTCAGGGTCCAGAGCGATAATCTTTGATCCGCGGTTTTCCATGAGATTCCGGATCGCCGGCTCCGGCACCGTTTCATTAATGATCAAAACGTCAAAGTAGTGATCCTGGTAAGCTTTGAACAGGGCGCTGCCTTCAGCAATGTAAATATCGGTGCCGGGCTCCTGAATGACCTCTGGATGGGGAAGGCCGCAGGCCTGAAAGACAATCTCCATCATCATAGCGCTGGCGTCGATCTGGGGAAGCGTTCCCAAGCGGAGGCTGGCATGGTTCCGTATCAATTCCCCCAGCGTGTCTTCCGGGAGCTTTTCATCGGCGATGATGTAGAATGCGGTGGTGTCCAGCGAAGCGATGCTGGTCACATGATCCAGCGGGTTTTCGTAGGGAGACTCGCCAGAAAGGGCCTTTGAAAGGAAAATCCCCTGGGTGAAGCCGATTTCCGCTTCGCCCTTTTGAATGAGGTAGGGATTGGAAACGGTTCCGCCCGTGGAAACGGTCACGGGGTATTCCTCGAAGCAGCCATTGACTTTGCTGGCAATGGCCGCAGCGATCCTTACCCAGCTTCCGTTGATGCCTCCGGAAACGAACCGCATGGGCGGTGCCTGAATGGACGTCGGTTCCGGAGAGGGCACAGCCGCAGAACGCTTCGTTCCACAGCCAGCCATGGATGAGACGGTCAAAATCAGGAGGCAAAGCCCTGCGGTTATTTTAAGTATGCATTTATTGTGCCAATGGGCCGATGCGAAATATTTCTTTGGGTGACGGGCCATAAGGGCTCCTTTCGGTCGAGCAATAAAAAATAAAGGGAAAAAATTTCCCCCTGAAGGGAATTATTTTCCCTTTTGCGATGGCTTACGTTTATGAAGGTTCCTCGGTAAACTGTCCGTAGAAATCCAGCTTGTTTCGCAGCGTGCGTTCGGTGATGCCTAAAAGGCTGGCGGCCCGCCGGCGGTTTTGTCCGGTCATCTTCAGGGTCGATAGAATCGCTTCGCGCTCGATATCCGCAAGGGTCCGGCCGGCAAGATGGTTTGCCGGGAGCGGGCCCTTGAAAGAACGATCCAACTCCAGTTCGGGCATATCCTCCATGGTGATCAATGGGCCTTCAGAAAAAGCCACTGCCCGCTCAATGATGTTTTCCAGCTCACGGACATTTCCCGGGAAATGGTAGCTTTCCAGGCAGCGGATCACCTCGTGTCGGGCGCCGGTGATTTGCTTGCCGAATTGACGGCTGAATTTGCCGATAAAGGATTGGACGAGAAGAGGGATGTCCTCCTTGCGCTGACGCAGGGGCGGCATTTCAATGCTGATCACATTGAGACGGTAGTATAGATCTTCACGGAAACGGCCCTCCTCTACGGCTTTCCGCAAATCCCGGTTTGTGGCGGCAATCAGACGAACATCTACGTGAATGCTTTGATTGGAGCCCACCGGCGTAATCACCTTGTCCTGGAGGACCCGCAGGAGTTTGGCCTGGATCGAAAGATCCATTTCTCCGATTTCGTCGAGAAAAAGCGAGCCTTTGTGGCAAATCTCGAATTTGCCTTTCCGGTCGCTGTCGGCGCCGGTAAAGGCACCTTTTTTATGGCCGAAAAACTCACTTTCCAATAAATTGACGGGGATTGCCGAGCAGTTGACGGCCTCAAAGCGCTGTTCGCTGCGGTCGCTGCCGAAGTGGATCGAGCGGGCGGCGATCTCCTTACCGGTGCCGCTCTCGCCGTAAATCAAGATGTTTGAGTTGATGTTCTTGACTTTTTCAATGGTCTTTCTGAGGGCTTCCATGGCGGGGGATTTGCCGATCAGCGCCTTGCCGCCGTCCTGGGTTGCCAGACGACGATTCAATTCCGAAACCTGCCGGCTGAGCCGGGCATGCTCCAGCGCTTTGCTCATCAGGTTTCTCAGATCATCCATAACAATGGGTTTGCTGACATAATGATAAGCGCCGGCTTTGACCGCCTCGACGGAGGACTCGATGCTGCCGTAGCCGGTCATGATGATCACCGGCAGGTCCGGATCCAGGGCTTTGATTTCTTTGAGGATCTGGATGCCGTCATAGCGGCCAAGCTTCAGGTCCAGCAGCACCAGATCAATGGAATCCGTCTGCAGCTTTTTAAGGCCTTCCTTAGGCTCCTGAAACCAAAACGTCTGGTAATCATCTTCAAGCGCAAAGGACAGAGAAATACATATGTTCTTTTCATCGTCCAGGATCAGGATCTTATACATGATGTGACATTCACACTCCTTTGCTGACGTGGATCGGTTCAGGGCATCGGACGCTTCGGCAGACGGACGATCACCCGCGTGCCCTGTCCCAGGGCGCTTTGGATGGCCATGCTGCCGTGGTTTTTTTCCAGCAGTTTTCTGCAGATGTAGAGCCCCAGGCCGGTCCCTCTCTGGCGGGTGGTAAAGAAGGGCTCTGTGATCTTCTGCAGGTTTTCTTCAGAGATGCCGGGACCGTTATCGGCAACGGTGACCTCCACCGTGTCATCCGAAGCGTCCCGGCAGCTGATCGAGACGAATCCCTGCCTCGGAAGAGATTCCAAGCTGTTCAGGACCAGATTCAAAAAGACCTGCATCAGCTGCATGGGGTCTCCATGAATTCTCAAACCGGCGGCATACTCCGTATTCAAAACGATGTTTCTTTCTTCAAATTTTCGCTGCAGCAGCAGAATGACGTTGTCCAGGATTTCCTTGATCTCGAAGGTTCTGGAATGGCTTTGCTTCGGCCGGGCGTAATCGGAGAGGGTTTTCACAAGGCTTCCCAGGCGGTCCACCTCCATGGTGACGATTTCCATCATATTTCGGCGGAAGTCCGGATTGTCGATCTTCCCGGGCATCAGCTCCACCATGGCCTTGATGGAGGTCAGAGGCGTGCGGATCTCATGAACAAATTCGGAAACCAGGAGATCCAAAGACTTCATTTTATCGAACTTGGTCATTTCCTGTTCAAGGCGACGTTCTTTACTGATATCCGTAAAATTGACGATGGCGCCGCTGGATTGCCCGATCCCGTTGCGCATGGGATAGAGCTGGTAAACCAAGGTTTTGGTCTCGCCGCCAGAAACCAGATCGCCTTCAAGATCGGCATAGAAGGAGCCATGTTCCAAAACATCGGCGAATTTGTCCCGGTCCATAAAGGGGACGGCTTCAAGGCTCCGGGATTCTGACCCGGCGGCACCGTCTTTGATAGACAGCACATCGCAGGCTCTGGCGTTCATGGAGGTGATCCGGCCGAGCCGGTCAAAGGCGATGATGCCGGTGGGGACGCTGTTCAAAATGTCTTCTTTGAACTGGTCCTTGTCCTTCAGCACATTCTGCTGGACCAGCAGCGCCTCATTGACCAGGTTCAGTTCCTCGGTCCGCCGTTCCACCTGGGCCTTCAGGGTTTTCCGCCACTTCATGGCCAGGATCATAATGACGAGGGCGATCAGGGAAATGCCGCTGACCGCAAGAAGGAGCTTGCGGATTTTTTTGTCATAGGAAGCGGCGCTTTCACCAAACCATTTTTCATAGATTTTTTCGAAGCTGCTGTCACTGGCCACGGCATCCAGACCCTCGTTCAGCTGGGCCAGGAGCGCCTTGTCGGTCGTGTTGGTGTAAAAGTTGTACGTGTTGATGTTGAAGGGTTCTCCAACCGCCTTGATGTATTCTTCCTGGTTCCATTTCTGGATCAGGTACATTCCGGCGGCTTTGTTGCCGATGTAAGAATCCACCTCGCCATTCATCAGCAAAAGAAAGCCATGCTCCTGATCCTGAACGATTTTAGGACTTTCGGTGTCATATTTTTCAAGATACGTGCTGATGGTGGCGGTCAGGCTCTGGGTGCTGACCGCCACGGCGCTGTTCCAGAAGCCTTCCAGGTCGGAGATGTATTGATTGTCAGAGCGGACAAAAATCGCATCCTGGCTTTCGATAAGTGCGTTGGAGGCTAAAAATCCGGAGTCGCTCAAATGGCTGCTGATGACCGCATCCAGACCATGCTTCAAGAGGTTTTTGCTCAGGTCGGAAGACGTCTGGGCATACAATTCAATGTCATAACCCATTTCAATGGCGACCGCCCGGACCAGGTCCACATTGAAGCCTTTGATCATGCCGTTGTTGTCCACGTAGGAATAGGGGGGCGTGTTGACCTCCACGCCGATGCGGATGGTATCCGCCGCCGGATCATCTGCGAAAGCGGTCATCGGAAAACCAAGGACGGCGCAGGCAATCAGCAGGCAGGCCAGTCCCCGGCGGAAACAGGATCTCGGTTGGCGTTTGTTCAGCAAGGAATTCTTGATCATTTCCATATCAAATCTCTTTCCCAGAAATATTTGGTTGCGCCCTGATGAAAAGAAACCGCGGTCCGGTCGTTGAGCTGGTCGCCTTTGATTTCCCGGTCTGCCGGAAAAATCGATTTGAACTCCGTCATATGGTCGTACAAAGCTTTGGTGACCTCATAGGTGATGACCATTTTCGTGTCGCGCTCCGCCGCAAGCATCACCTTCGTGGCCGCGGTCAGAATATAGCCGTCCATGCCTTTGTAGGTTTGGCTGGGAATGGTGACGATTTCATAGCCGGGCAAAATCTCGCCAATGCGATCGATGAAGCGGACCTGATCCAGGGGAAGCAGGGTGATGTCAAAATTTGAAGCGAGGCGGGCGATGAATGGACTGGGAACGGAGGAATGGACCGCAATGCAGTCCACATTCCCGGCTTCCATCGCCTCGGCAGCCTCTGACATATCGATAAAGACCGGGATGAAGGAGGAGGCGGCCAATCCGTGGGCTTCGAACAATCTGCGGGTCAGGCGTTCGGTTTCGCTGCCCGCGGGGCCGACGGCGACCCGCTTGCCCGCCAGTTCATTCAGGCTGCGGATGCCGGAGCTTTTCCGGACGACACATTGAAAGGCCAGCGTATACAGCGGGGTCACCACCTGCAGTTGCTTGTTGGAGGTCAGCCCGTACCGGTGGGTTTCGAAAACCTCGTCCAAAAGCAATGCTTCCGATATCAGCCGAAGCTCGCCTTCATGCTCGCCGGGACACTGGAAATGGCACTTCATGGCATCCACATACTTTTCCACCATGACGCATAAAGCCTGGGCCGGGATGTGCATTTCACTTTCCGGCAGCTGGCTTTGGATATTCAGTGAATATTCATCCTTCACATCCGACAGGAGGTCATAGGGAACGATTTCTTCTTCCTGCAATACCAAGGGCTTCTCCGCAGCCGGCTGCAAAGGACCAAGGGGCTTCCAGAAAAAAAGGCCGAGCAGGGACAGAACCAGAAGCGCCGTGGAAAGCCCGAAGATGATTTTAAAAAGCCGGTGATTCATAGCTCCCCCTTGAGGCATGTTGTCATGATCTGCGGCGCCGCAACAAGGCGTCACAAAACAATATCTGCAATATTCGTGCCAAGACATTCTGCGCGTTCGCAGCAAAGGCCATTTTCTATTTTACCATTCCTCGGTGGCGAACGCAAAAGACCGCAGCGGATCCAGCAGTTGGCTGCGGATTGCTGCGGCGGACGGGCATGGGGCTTTGAAAGGCGGCCGAAGAGGCTTTGGTTCGGGAGAATCAATAGGTATAAACAGCGCCGACGCCGGTATCCTCCACCTTCAAAACCTTGGACAGGGCGATTTTGGCCTGCAGGTCGGTGCAATGGCAGGGATGCATGCAGCAGATGGACTGAGCGGACAAATACTGAAGCGTCTGGGCCATGAGCGCGGGGAGCGTGTCCAGCAGATGGAAGCCGCCGATCACATCGGCGATGCGCGTTTCCCCGCAAAGGATTTTCGCCTGCTCAATGATGTTGCAGATGCCGCTGTGGGAACAGCCGGTGATGATGACCAACCCCTCGTCGGAACGGTAGGCCAGGGCGGTGTCATCCGCCAGGAAATCCGGAACCCATTCGCCCTGTGCATTCCGCACCGAGCCGATGGGGATTTTATTTTCGAAATCATTCCGCCGCTGGATCTCCCCCAAATAGACTAAACGGTCGGTGAGGTTAAAAGGTTCCTTGGTTTTATTCAGCCTGAAATAAGCAGTCAGCGCAAATTCCTTGAGATTCAGGCCGATTTCGCGGCCGTGGCAGACCTTTGTTTCAAAGGCCTCCGGATGCGCCACCAGCTCGACCTTCTTCTGCATTTGGGCCGCTTCATAATATTTCAGCAGGCTGGCCAGTCCGCCGGTATGGTCGTCGTGGCCATGGGAGATCGCCAGGAAGTCCAGATCCTTCAGATCGATGCCCATGATATGGGCGTTGTGTAAAAATACATCGGAATAGCCGGTATCCAGCAGGATTTTTTTACCCGCATCCTCGATCAGCAGAGCGATGCCGGGTTCCCCGAGATAGTACCGGTCGATGATGGTGTTGTTGTCGCATAAGACCGTCAGTTTCATGGCGATGATCCTCCCATTAATATAGATCGCGATGATCGGGTAATCGGGCGTCTTATTGAAAAAGCTTCTTCAGGTTTTCGCCGAAAGGCGGAACGACGATCCCTTTTTCCGTAACGATGGCTGTAATATGAGCGGCGGGGGTCACATCGAAGGCGGGGTTGAAGGTTTTGATCCCGGCCGGCGCGATCCGGACTTGCTCCACCATGGTGATCTCTTCCGCTGCCCGTTCCTCGATGGGGATGTCGGCACCGGTGGGACAGGCCATGTCAATGGTGGGCGTGGGCGCCGCAATGTACAATGGGATCCCGAAATGCTTCGCCAGGATGCTCACGCTGAAGGTGCCGATTTTGTTGGCAGTGTCGCCGTTGGCCGCGATCCGGTCGCAGCCGACGATGACCGCGTCGATTTTGCCTTGGGCCATGACCACGGCGGCCATGTTGTCGCAAATCAGGGTCACGTCGACGCCGTTGTGAAGAAGCTCAAAAGCCGTCAAACGGGCGCCCTGCAGCCTGGGCCGGGTTTCGTCGGCATAGGCCTTCAGACGAATGCCCTTCTTCAGAGCTGTGTAAAATACGGAGAGGGCGGTACCGTATTCGGAAGTCGCCAGAGCGCCGGCATTGCAATGGGTCAGCACCCCGTCGCCATCCTTCAAGAGGCTCAGCAAATAGGCGCCGATAGCGCGGTTGATCTGGCGGTCCTCGTCATGGATCCGGAAGGCTTCTTGTTCAAGGGCTTGGATGATAGCCGGTATGGCAAGGGCTTCGGAAGACCTCGCTTTACCTTGCATTCGTTCCACCGCCCAGCGCAGATTCACGGCGGTGGGGCGTGATTCCACCAGACGGCAAGCCGCTTGTTCCAGGGCCGCCTGGAAGGAAGACAGTTTATTTATCGGCGCAGCCTTGGCCGCCAAAACCATGCCGTAGGCTGCAGCAATGCCGATGGCCGGCGCGCCGCGCACCTTCATGTGGCGGATGGCGTCGAAAACCGCTTCGTAGGAATTCAGTTCGATGTAGGCAATGGTGCCGGGAAGAAGGGTCTGGTCAATGAGCTGCAGCTCAGCTCCGGTCCATTTGAGGGTAAAGATGTCTTGTTCCATGGCGCTGATCCCCTTGCTTCAAAATCTTAATGTCCACCATATTCTACCAGCTGTTGAGGGAGAAGTAAATTGGAGGGACGGGGACTTTTTGAGTCGCCCGCAAAAAGTCCCCGTCCCTCCAATTTGCGGCCTGCGCATAAAAGGGACACAGCAACTCGACGAAATTGCAGCCGAAAGCCATATGTAGCTTCAAAAAATGAGGATAACAGGAATATCCTACATTAGCTCAACCCTCGAACTAAATTGCCCAAGAATGGCGAAAACAAAGGCTCGGGGACTTTTTGCTCTGTCCCCTTCGTGCGGGCCGCCGCAAAAAGTTACCGTCCCCCAAAATTCAAAAAAAGCACCGCCTCACGGCGGTGCTTTTAACCATTTAACTGATCTTTTCAGCCATCATTTCATCCTGCTTGAGGGCAGCCAGCCGTGCCTGTTCCAGCATCATGTCTTTGACCTTCATGAGCCGGCTCAAGTTGCCGCGTTCGTTCTCATCAAGCTTCATCACGATGTACTTGATGGTTTCCTGCAGCTGGGGAATCATGACGTACTCCAGCGCGTTGACCCGGCGGCGCGTCTTTTCGATTTCCTGCGCCAGCATCTGGGCCGTCTTTTCCAGCTGCGCCAGAAGCAGCATCTCCTCGAGGATGTTGGACAGCGTGATCACCGCGTCGTCCAGCTCCCCGGAAGTGGTTGCCAGGCCGTAAGGGAAAATCTCGGAGGCATCCTCGCTGAGGGTTTTGAAATCATAGAGCGGCACATTGACCGACATAATGTTGCGGTACTTCAGACTGAGCGAAACGTTCTGCTTCGGATACATCAGCGCTTCCTCAAGAAATTCCGGAGACATCACCGCAGAGGCCACCGCGAAGCTTTTGTGAGCCTGCATCAGCGCGGCTTCCACCGATTGGCGGAGGTCGTGGTTCTGGTGGACGATGCTGAGGAACTGTTTCATCAGTTCATCCCGCTTGTCCTTCAGCAGCTTGTGGCCGCGGCGGGCGGTGACCAGGCGTCGTTTCAGGCGGGTGAGCTCCATCCGGGTCGGGTTCACATTGAGACGGGCCATCTTAACCCCTCCTGACTAATTATCTTCTAGAGGCCAATACTTGGCGATCATGTCCGGCTTGATACGTTTCAGCTCGTTTTTCGGCAGGATCGTCAGCAGGCGCCAGCCCAGATCCAGGGTTTCCTGGATGGTCCGGTTGGTTTCATAGCCTTGGGAAACATACTGCTTCTCAAACTGGTCAGCGAACTTGGCGTACTGCTTGTCAATATCCGTCAGAGCCGCTTCGCCGAGAATCGTCATCAATTCCTTGGCATCCTTGCCGCGGGCGTAGGCCGCGAACAGCTGATTCATGGTGCTGGCGTGGTCCTCACGGGTTTTGCCGGCGCCGGTCCCTTTGTCCTTCAGACGGGACAGGGAGGGCAGCACGTCGATGGGCGGCTTCAGGCCCTTGCGGTACAATTCGCGGGACAGGATGATCTGACCCTCGGTAATGTAGCCGGTCAAGTCGGGAATGGGATGGGTCTTGTCGTCTTCCGGCATGGACAGGATGGGGATCATGGTGATGGAGCCCTCACTGTCCAGACGGCGGCCGGCACGTTCGTACATGGTGGCAAGGTCCGTGTAAAGGTAGCCGGGATAGCCGCGGCGTCCGGGCACTTCCTTACGGGCGGCGGACACTTCGCGCAGCGCCTCGGCATAGTTGGTGATGTCGGTGATGATGACCAGCACCTGCATCCCCTTGTCAAAGGCCAGGTATTCCGCGGCCGTCAGCGCCATACGGGGCGTGGCGATACGTTCGATGGCCGGGTCGTTGGCCAGATTCATGAACAGTACGGTGCGGTCGATGGCGCCGGTTTTCTTGAAGTCGGAGATAAAGAAATCCGCTTCTTCAAAGGTAATGCCGACGGCAGCGAAAACCACGGCGAACTTGGATTCCGTACCGAGTACCCGCGCCTGGCGGGTGATCTGGGCGGCCAGCTCAGCGTGGGGCAGACCGGAGCCGGAGAAAATCGGCAGCTTCTGGCCGCGGACCAGGGTGTTCAGGCCGTCAATGGCAGAAACGCCGGTTTGAATGAATTCGGAAGGATAGTCGCGGGCCGCCGGATTGGTGGGCGTTCCGTTGATGTCCATCCGCTTTTCGGCGAGGATTTCCGGGCCGCCGTCAATGGGATTGCCCATGCCGTCAAAGACCCGGCCCAGCATGTCGGAGGACACGCCGAATTCAATGCCGTGGCCCAGGAAACGGACCTTGGAACCGGCCAGGTTGATGCCGGCGGAGCTTTCGAACAGCTGGACCAGCGCGTTGGTGCCGTTGATTTCAAGCACCTTGCAGCGGCGCAGCTCCCCGCTGGGAAGTTCGATCTCGCCCAATTCGTCGTAAGTGACATTGTCAACGTCCCGGACCAGCATCAGCGGGCCGGCGACCTCCTGGATCGTACGATATTCCTTAATCACAGAGCCTCACCTCCTGCTTCCGTCAGCTCAGCGATCTGAGCTTCCATTTCCTTGATGATCTCGCCGTAAACCTGCTCGTATTCTTCCTGCGGAACGTCTTTGCCGCGGCCGATCCGGTCCCGGGCGGGAATGGAGAAGAGCATTTTCATGGGCGCATCGGCAGCCAGTGCCTTCTTGCCCAGTTTGTTGAAGGTCAGGATCATCCTCAGAAGCATGAATTGTTTGCCGAAGGAGGTGTAAGCGTCCGTATCCACAAAGGCATTTTGTTGCAGGAAGTCTTCGCGGATCATGCGGGCCACTTCCATGGTCAGGCGGTCCTGAGGGGAAAGGGCATCGATACCCACCAGACGAACGATTTCGTTCAGCTCGCTTTCCTGCTGCAGGATACCCAGGGCCTCGCCGCGCTGAGCCATAAAGTCTGTGTTGATGTTGCTGTTGAACCATTGGGAGAGCCGGCCTTCATAGAGGGAATAGCTGTTGAGCCAGTTGATGGCCGGGAAGTGGCGGGCATAGGCCAGGCTGGCGTCCAAACCCCAGAAGACCTTCACGATGCGCAGGGTGGCCTGGGAAACCGGTTCGGAGATGTCGCCGCCGGGAGGTGAAACGGCGCCGATGGCGGTCAGGGAAGCCATGCGGCCGTCGCTGCCCAGGCACTTGATGGAACCGGCCCGTTCGTAGAACTGGGCAAGACGGGAAGCCAGGTATGCGGGATAACCTTCTTCACCGGGCATTTCTTCCAGACGTCCGGACATTTCACGGAGCGCTTCCGCCCACCGGGAGGTGGAGTCGGCGATGACAGCCACGGAATAGCCCATGTCGCGGAAATATTCCGCAATGGTGATGCCGGTGTAAACTGAAGCTTCACGGGCTGCAACCGGCATGTCGGAGGTGTTGGCGATCATAACCGTCCGCTTCATCAGGCTCTCGCCGGTGCGGGGGTCGGTCAGTTCGGGGAATTCCCGGAGCACGTCGGTCATTTCGTTGCCGCGTTCGCCGCAGCCGATGTAAACCACGATGTCCACGTCAGACCATTTGGCCAGCTGATGCTGCACCACGGTCTTGCCGGAACCGAAGGGGCCGGGGACCGCGGCGGTGCCGCCTTTGGCAATGGGGAACAGGGTGTCGATGACCCGCTGGCCAGTCATCATGGGCACCGTGGGGGGAATCTTTTCCTGATAAGGACGGCCAACGCGGACCGGCCATTTCTGGAGCATTTTGAGCTCGACCAGGGTGCCGTCGGCTTTTTTCAAAGTGCCGAAGGTTTCATCCACGGTGAATTCACCGGCTTTGATCTCCTGGATCTCACCTTTCAGTCCCACGGGAACCATGATCCGATGATCCACCACGATGTTTTCCTGCACATGGCCCAGGAAATCGCCGCTGATCACCTGATCGCCGGCTTTGACGCAGGGCTCGAATTTCCATTTCTTTTCCCGGTCAATGGAGGGCACTTCCACGCCGCGGCTGATTTTCGGGCCGATTTTGGCGCGGATGGCTTCCAGAGGACGCTGGATCCCGTCATAAATGGTTTCCACCATGCCGGGGCCCAGTTCGACGGAAAGCGGGGCGCCGGTGGTTTCCACAACGTCCCCGGGGCCGATGCCGGCGGTTTCTTCATAGACCTGAATGGAGGCCTGGTCGCCGCGCATTTCCAGGATCTCGCCGATCAGGCGCTGCTTGCCGACCCGGACCACGTCGTACATGTTGGCGTGCTTCAGGCCGCCGGCAGTGATCAGCGGACCGGCGACTTTGATGATTCTGCCTGTATCCATATCGTTTCTACCTGCTTTCTGTGTTAGTTCTTCAGTATATCGGCGCCAACCGCCCGTTCCACGGTTTTGTGGACACCGGCCATGCCGATCCCCAGGGAACCGGTGGTGCCGGGAATGAGAATGATGGCGGGCTTGATGGCATCCGCATACTTTTCAATGTCGGCGGCCATATCCACAGCCAGCTGCTCGGTCAGATAGATGACGGCGCAATCCTCTGACGCCAGACGGTGCAGCGCTTCCCGGGCTTCAGCCGCCGTATCGGCGAAGACCGTTTCCAAGCCCAGGGACTTGAAGCCCAGGGTGCTTTCCCGGTCGCCGATCACAGCAATTTTATACATAAGCATCCCTCAGCCTTTCTATGATCATTTCGGAAGGAAGGCCTGCCAGACGCCCGGCGATGATGATGCGCACAGCCGTCAGCTCCGATTCCTGGGCGGCCAGGTAGCCGATCAGGGTTTCCGCGCCGAAGGCAACGTACTTGGCCCGTTTGAGATACCGGATCAAAGCGTCGTCGCAGGCCAGGTCCATGATGGCCAAAGTGCCCTCGCCTCTCAGGACTGCGGCGCCGGCACCGGCGGCTGCGGACAAAGAGGAGCTGGCGAAGACGCTTTCGATCAGGTCCGGCGAAATGTCATGCATCAGGGACATGATCGACACATTGCCGCCGGGAACCAGCGCGAAACGCAGGATCTCGCTGCCCTTGCCCATACGGCGTAGGCGGACGGCAGACCGAAGGTTGACGCCATCGATCATCAGGCGGATGTAACCGGTCAAAAAGCCGGAACCGAAGGCTTCGGCTGTATCCAGCATCTCGGCATACATGGCGCGGTCGAGACTGAAGTCCAGAAGCTGGGGATCCCGGGTACGGGAAAGCAGGTCACGGCCTTCGGAAACGACGGCGGCCATGGCGGCCGGCATATCACTGAAGCTGTTTTCCCGAAGCATGGCCATCAGCTGACGGACCGGCACCCGTCCGGCATCGATCAGCAGGGCATCCGGTTTTTCACCGGTGGCCTCGCTCTTCAGCAACGTCTTAAGATTATGATAATCGTACTTCATGAGAAAAACGGCGGGGATCCGTTGATCCGGCGCCAGGGAACGAAGCATGGCAAAGGTCTCGCTGCGCCGCTGGGCCAGAATCTGTTCCACATCCGCCATGGAGGCGGAGGGAATTTCCGGCCAGCCGCATTCCGTCAGGACCTTGAAGGTATCTTCCATCGTACGGGCCTCGCACATCCGTTCCATGCGTTCCCGGGTCAGGAGATTCTTTTCCAGTGCCTTGATTCGAGCGCTGGCGTACAGATAATCGGTATCCTTTATGATGTTTTTTGCCAAATTGCGCACATCCTTTCCTGCTTAGGCAAACAGTGCGGCTGCCACATCCAGAGCCAGGCTGTCCTTGGACAGCCGGACGATGGTGTCCAGCGAACAGTTTACTTCCACATCCCCGGCTTTCAGCAGCAGTCCGCCGATGATGGGGCGGGTTTCTGCGGACAAGGTCAGGGCGGCCGGCTTGCCTTTTTGAGCCAGGAGCGCATTGGCCTGATCCGTTACCTGGGCTCCGCAGGCCGCATGGTCTTTCGCAGAAAGGATCACTTGTTCAGTGCCGGACGCGGATGCCTCGGCGGCCAGGCGGCTGAGCAGGGCAATATATTCCGGTTGAGGCAAAGCCAAAAGACGTTCCAGGGCCAGGCTGAAGGCCTTGGTGATCAGGGCCTGCTTGGTCGCCAGAAAAGCCTGTCTGGCTTCCAGTTCAGCCGCTGATTTGGCTCGGCGCTGGATCTCCTTTGCCTGTTCTTCGCCGGCTGCCTGGATCTTGCGGACTGCCGCATCGGCCTCCTGCTGATATTTTGCAGTGACGGCCGCCGCGTCTTCATTGGCTTTTGCCAGGATGGACTCGATCTCCTGCCGGGCGTCCCGGGTGATCAGGTCGGCGATTTTTTCAATACCGTTCATTGTTTATCCCCCTTGCGCGGTTGATCCGATTAGATGGCAATACCCAGCCACATCAGGAATGAAGCCAACAGAGCCAGAACGGCATAGGTTTCAACCATGGCGGGATACATCATGGCTTTACCAAGCTCTTCAGGACGCTTGGCGATAATGCCCATGCAAGCGGCCGAAGCGCGGCCTTGAGCGATGCCGGAAGTGAAGCCAACTACGCCGATGGGGAGACCGGCAACCATAAGACTGAGGCCTTGAATCGTGGTCAATTCAACGGGGGTGCCGCCGACGATGCCGATCTTAATGAGGATCAGGAAGCCGATGATCAGGCCATAGATACCCTGCGTGCCAGGCAACGCCTGCAGCAGAAGGGTTTGTCCGAACTTGCCGGGGTCTTCGGTCAGAACACCGGCAGCGGCTTCACCGGCAATGCCGACGCCTTTTGCAGAGCCTGTGCCAGCACCAAATACTGCGAAAGCTGCTCCTGCCAGAGCCAGGTTAGTACCGTTGAACAGGGATGTGATCCATTCCATAATTATTTACCCTCCTTGATAACTTCAACATATTTTGTCTTGTTGTATAGTGGTGCGAACCTACGTCCGCCGGACTCAAAGAATTTGCCGAAAAACTCGATGTACTGCAGACGGCTGGTGTGCACAAAGGTGCCCAGCAAGTTGATGGCAAGATTAAAGAGGTGGCCGATGATAAAGATCAAAAAGAAGAAGATCCAGCCGATGACCGACTTCCCGCCTAAGGTTGCCATGGTATTCATAACCTGCGCAATAACGGCGGTGGCCAGGCTGAGAGCCAGCAATCTGGAATAGGAAAGGATATCGGACAGATAACTGGTGGCGCCGTACAACGCGCCTAAGCCGCTGGTCAAACGCCGGAGGATGGACTTATGGGAGCGTCCGGCCATCAGCAGGATGCCCAACGCGCCGGCTGCGGAAATGGCCAGGCCGACCTTGACGTTGACGATGCAGACCATAAAGCCGCCCAGGAGCATATACCAGAAACCGATATCACAGATGGCGCCGACGATATCGCCCCGCCGGATCATCCCGTAAGCATTGAGCCCCATCCCGGTAAACAGCTGAATGATGCCGAAGACGATGGAAATGATGAACAGGGGAATGGGATTGGTCAGCGGATCAAACAGAACCGGGGAAATGGTAATGGGCCGGCCCAGCATGTTGGTTGTAAAGGCCGTGATCACATTTCCGAAATAACTGCCGAACATAACGCCCCAGAAAATGGTGGAGATCCCGCATTGCACTGCCAGCTTGGCCATATCCCGCAAACCGCCCTGAGGCCGGGCTTTTTTGAGGATCCAGTAACCGCCAAGCGAAATCAGCACGCCGTATCCCACGTCCGCCATCATAAGGCCAAAGAAAATAAAGAAGAAGGGCGCCATGAAAGGGACTGGGTCCAGACCGCTGCTGTAGGTGGGTAAAGCGTAGAGCTCGGAGACCATGCCGTAGGGCTGCATCAAAACCGGGTCATGAAGCAGGACCGGAGGCTCCTCATCCTCTGCAGGGGCAGAGAACTCGTAAGCGCAGCCTTGCTTTTCAAGAATCTCGGCGACGGTCGCCTCGGATTCCGAAGGGACCCAGCCCTCCAGATACACGGTTTTGGCCGTTGCCATGAGGCCGTTCAACACGTCGTCCCGATGGGCTTCGATGGTCAGCGTATCCAGTGCTTGCTCGATGGGCTCTTTCCAGGAAGCCAATGACTGGATCTCAGCGATCTGCTGGCCCCGCTGCCGGTCCAGATCCGCCAGCTGATGGTCCATCTGGGCGATGTTGTCCGCTGCGGTGCCTTGGACGTCTTTGAAACTGACCAGAGAAAAACCCTTGGACTTCAATTGGTCCAGAGACTCGTCCAAAACGCTCAGGTGAGAGACCATTAAGAGGTAATGCTGTTCCCGATCGCTGCTGACCAGGGAGAGGGAACAGCATTCAATGGCGTCGGCCGTCTCAAGAAGAACCGATGAAGGGATGCCGGAAGGACATACGCCAAAGAGGACTTTGAACTTTGTGCCGAATTCCGTACCTAAAGGAATGTTCATGCTCTTCCATGGGACCAGAACAGCTTTTCTTGCCGTCAGACGGCCTTCCTCCGCATAGATGGAGGCGATCTGGCGGGTCAGGATATTCAGCTGTTCAGCCGCGGCCAAAGCTTCTTCGACCTTCTGCGGGTCTTTGAAGGCCTGCTCAGTGATTTGTCTCCGGGGGGTCAGAAAACCGGATTTGGCCGGCGCGTATTTTCCCAAGGCTTCCAGCGCCGAATTCAAGGCGTTCAGTTTTCTCGCCGAATCGCCTGGATCATCCAGACGGTGCAGAACGGCGGACCACTGGGGATCGGTCAGGGTGTCTGCGGAATTCTCGACTTCGACACAGCCTGAACGGGTCAGTTCACTCAGCAGGGGGCGGCGGATGGTCCGGGGTGCGACGATGCGCAGCCTTGACATTTTTACGATTGACATCAGCCGTTCACAACCTTTTCAACGATGATTGACACTGCAGCGTCCATTGTTGCGGCCGCGGCAGTCTCTAAAGCAGCGCATTGGGATCGCATCTGGGCCGCGATCTCTTCGGCAGCTGCTTTGCCCTGGGTTTCTGCCTCAAGGCAGCGTTTGCGCACATCGGCTTCGGCGGCAGCTTTGGCCATACGCAGTTTTTCCTGACCGGCGCTGTCCGCTTCAGCGGCGATTTTTTTGGCTTCCGCCAAAGCGTCTGTCCGTTGCTTCTCAGCCTCGGATTCGATGGCCGCGATTTTTTGGATGGTTTCTAGTGACATTTTCTCACCTGCCTCTGTGGTAGATTTGTTTACTGCTATAATTCTTTCATAATATTATAATGAAAAAAATTATTGTAATCCCCGTCCGCCAGACCAAATCGGCTTCATTGGATGGCCCGGAGGCGCGGAGAGAGCAGACTTCCCAAAGTGACAACCCGATAGCGATCCGGAGGTTTTAGCCCTCGCTAAGATATCAGAAACCTCTGAAAAATGGACTTAACCGGAGTTAAAGAAAAAATTCACGAACCTATTTAAAAAAATAACTATTGTTTAGAGAAAGCTGATACTTCCCCTCTTTAACAGCATAAACGTATTATAGCATTTCCACCCTTTCCGATTCAAGGAGAAATCTTCGGAGGAGTCAGGTATACATGATGGAAAAGGGAAGAAATCGGAAGGGAAAAAACCCGGTCCGAAGTTTGCTGGAAGGTTCGAAAGAAGAGATGGATTGCCATTGATTTGCGCCGCTGGCAATCCATCTCGGCTACGCATGTTCTTTTAGAAGGAAGAGGCGTTAAACTTTGAAACCTGAATCAGATAAACAGGAATAAAAAGCCCACAAACATAAAATAGAGGCACATGGGCAGGTTCAAAAGCATGGACTTGACCGGGTCGACCTTCTTGCCCAGAAGACCACCCACCAGACCGGCAACCACAAAGGTGGTCAAGTCGGCAGGAGGCATGCCTTGACCGGACATGGCCAGATGGGAGCCGGCGATGGCTGCACGGACTGGGTCAACCCCAATTTCCACCAATGCAGGTCCGAAGAAGGAGAATATCGTGTTTTGAGCAGTGGTCTGGGAACCGGTCAGCATGCCGATCAGCATCTCGGCAAAGCCGCCGCCGAGCTTTAAGACCGTTTGATTCAGTCCCAGCGCGAATTCCTTTACTGCGTCAATCTGTCCGGCTGTATAGAAGGCTCCCAGCATCAAGCCGGCGCAGATCAAAACTGAAAAACTTCCTTTAATATTCACCAGAGCCATTTTCATGACATCACCGGAATTTTTATATACCTTTGGATAAAAGAAGCTGATGATGGTCACGATGATGATGGACATAACAATCAGATTGGAAACGCCCTTTACGATGGTGATTCCGGCCAGCCACTTGATCATAGGACCGATGCTCATGGTCAGCAGGTCGATCTTGAATCCGGTGCGGAGAACGATCAAGAGGATCAAGATCGAAAGCGGAACGAGGGTCAGCCAGTTTTCTCTCAGGATCTGCCCGCCGCTTTCTTTGGGAATCAGGTCTTCAGGCAAGGTCTTGATTCGGATGAACCGGGTTGCAACATAGGTTGTGCAGATGGCTACACCGAGACCTACGGTAAGATAACCCAATTTGACAACCGGTTCAGGCGCGATGCCGAGCAAAGCTGAGGAAAGAAAGATCGCTTGCGTAATGGGAGGCATAATCGATCCCATTGCAGCGCCCATAACAATCGTTGTTGTAATCTCTTCGCCGGTCAATTCCATTTCCGCCAGAGCCTTAATGACCAACACACCGATGACGGTGGAAGCGGCGATTGCATCGCCCAACAATGAGCCTGCAATAACCAATGCAACAACAACCGCTGAAATCAATCCTTTTGGAGAATGTCCGAAAACAGATCTTAAGAAATTGATCATGGTTTCCATAGTTCCCATTTTTACCTGGGTTTCAGCATAGAGACTGCCGAACAACACCAAGCCAAGAACCCAGGCGATCCGGTCGATGCCGCTGATCCAGGCTATAGCCCAGTCCATGGGATTATAGAAGCCGCCCATAATCAAAGCGATTAGTCCGGTGAGAATCAGAGCGATTTGGATGTTGCCGCCGATGTAGGGGATTTTCTTTATCAGAATAATCGATAGGAGTACTATGATGGGTACGATGACGATAAGCATAAAGTAAACCTCCTGTAAAAATATTTGGTCAAATCGTTTGATTCCCGATTTAAGAAATACTGTGCATTGAGTTTGGGTGCAGGGAAATGCAATGCATCGGATTTCGAAAATCGAAGAAGTCCTGCTTTTTTATTCATCCCCCCTTTTCTTCATCGAATGGATATCTATATAAAACGAAAAACAGGATGTCCTTCGTGGATCGTTCTTGGGGAGGAAAGGGTGACGACCTACTCTTAAAGCAATTGTTGTGCCAAAACTTTGAATTTTATAAAAATCGTCAAAACGTAATGCTGGCAAGGGAAATTGAGCGGCCGGGCATGAAGCGTGGGCCATCGGGGATCTGAGGGGGTTCTAAAAAATAGAATCCAAGGCTTCTGAATCAAGGGGGTTCTGTCTTGCCGGATGTCCAAAATGGTGTGATGGGTCATGAAATGATGGGGCAAAGCGCGGATATAAAAAATGGAATTTCGATTCTAACAATTAGAACCGGAATTCCATTTTTTAAAAACGTGCTCGATTGGTCTGCATCCGAAAAAGGCTTACAAACAGGGTTGAGGATTAGATGAACATGAAAGCAATGCCCATAAACAGGAAGTAGAGGCACATGGGCAGGTTCAGCAGCATGGACTTGACCGGGTCGACTTTCTTGCCCAGGATACCGCCTACCAGGCCGGCCACCACGAAGGTGGTCAGGTCAGCCGGAGGCATGCCCTGGCCGGACATGGCCAGATGGGAACCGGCGATGGCGGCATGGACCGGATCCACACCGATCTGAACCAAGGCTGGGCCCAGGAAGGAGAAAATGGTGTTCTGGGAGGTGGTCTGGGAACCGGTCAGCATGCCGATGAGGCACAAAGCGCCGCCGCCGCCCAGCTTCAGCAGGGTCTGGTTCAGCGCCATGGCAAAGTTCTTGACCGCCTCGATCTGGCCGGCCATATAGAAGGCTCCCAGCATCAAGCCGGCGGACAGCTGCACGCCCAGGCTGCTCTTGACGTTGCGGACGCCGTCTTTCAGAACGGTGCCGGCCTGCTTATAGACGGTAGGATACAAGAAGCTGACCAGCGTCACGATGATGATGGACATAACGATCAGGTTGGACATACCCCTGACAATGGTGATGGTGGAAAGCCATTTCAGGAAAGGTCCGATGCTCATGGTCAGCAGATCGATCTTGAAGCCGGTGCGCAGCACGATCAGAACCACCAGGATCATCAGGGGCACCAGGGTCGACCAATGCTTTTTGATGATCTGCCAGCCGGATTCCTTGGGAATCAAGTCTTCAGGCAGAGATTTGATCTTAATGAAGCGATAGGCCACGTAAATGGTACAAAGAAGGACGCCGAAGCCGACGGTAAAATAACCCATGTTCACCACCGGTTCGGGTGAAATGCCCAGCAACGCGGCGGCAAGAAAGATGGCTTGCGTGATGGGCGGCATGATAGATCCTAAGCTGGCGCCCATCACGATGGTGCAGCAGATCTGTTCACCGTTCATGTCCATTTCAGCCAGGGATTTGATGACCAGAACGCCGATGACGGTGGAAGCGGCGATGGCATCGCCCAGCAGGGAGCCGGCGATGACCAGGGCAACGACCACGACGGAAATCAAGCCCTTGGGCGAATGGCCGAAGATGGCCCTCAGGTAGCTTATGACGGTGTCCATGGTGCCCATTTTGACTTGGGTTTCAGCATAAATGCTGCCGAAGAAGGACAGCCCGATGACCCAGGCAATGCGGTCGATGCCGCTGATCCAAGCCTTGGCCCAGTCCACGGGGTTGTAGAAGCCGCCCATAATCAATGCGATAAGACCGGTGAGAATGAGGGCGATTTGAATGTTGCCGCCAATGTAGGGGATTTTCTTGATCAAGATGATGGATAGCAGGACAATAATAGGTACGATAACAATGAGCATGCACAAACCTCCTATCTTTCATGTGGGTAAAATCCGTATCCTTGGTGGGCGGTTTGCCGGATTGGCGCCTGCATACCGGGACCATGAGGGGAAAGGGCCCCGAAGCGCTGGAGGGTCTTTAGGTATTGCGGCATCACTCCTTTTCAGAATAATAAAATCTTGCGAGGAACGGGTGGGCTAGCCGGCGTGTTCCCTGAGGGAACACATTATGCCGAAAAGCTTGCCAAACGTAAATTATGCATCTATTGTGCCAAAATTACAAATTTTGAAAAAATATAAAAACAAGGGAATACAAAGGTTTTTACTATGTGCCGGAGAGGGGCATATGCAAGTCAAATGCAAAATATTCTAAAAAATAGAAGACTTTGAGCGAACAAGGAAAGGAAATAATTTTGGAGGCGCAGGGGGATTAAGAAAACAGACACTTCTCATAATTCTAGATATTGGAAGTAGGTTCGAGAATTTAGAAGCATGAGTCCGTTCCCTCGGATCCTTGCGGAGCGGGTTTCAGCCCGTCTTAGAGCCAGACTGGCGTCATAGGGAGAATATAGAGTATTGCGGTGACCGCTGATATGATATAATATTTAACAATGTGAAATAAACAGATATAATGAAAGAAAGCCGTATTTAAGGGGGAACATCATGGGAGGGGACAAGATCATCATCGAGGGCGGCGTCCCTCTGAAAGGCACGATCAATGTCAGCGGGGCCAAAAATGCCGTGCTGCCGGTGATCGTTGCATCCTTATTGAGTTCAACTCCCTGCAGGATCATCGACGCACCGCAGCTGGCCGATGTGGAGGTCATTTGTCAGGTTCTTGAAAGCCTGGGCGCCAAGACCTACTGGGTCGAAAAGGACCTGTATGTGGATGCTTCGGAGATTTCCCATTGCGAAGCTTCCGACGAAATCGTTCAGAAAATGAGGGCCTCCATCTTGGTGATGGGGCCTCTTTTAGCGCGTATGGGCAAGGTCAGGGTTTCACAGCCGGGAGGCTGCGCCATTGGAACACGGCCCATCGATCTTCATCTCAAAGGCTTTGAAGCCATGGGCGTTCAGATGAGCAAGGAGCAGGGGTATGTGACCGCCCAAACCAACGGGCTTCGCGGCGCCAGGATCTACCTTGATTTTCCCAGCGTCGGCGCCACAGAGAACCTGATGATGGCAGCGGCCTTAGCCAAGGGGACCACGGTGATCGAAAACGCAGCCGAGGAACCGGAGATCGTTGACCTGGCAAACTTTATCAACAGCATGGGCGGCAGGATCCGGGGCGCCGGCACAAAAATCATCAAAATCGAAGGGGTCTCGGAATTGACCGGCTGTGAGCATCAGGTCATTCCTGACCGGATCGAAGCCGGCAGCTATCTGATGGCGGCCGCCATAACCGGCGGTGATTTGACTTTGGAAAATGTGATTGGGGACCATTTGAAGCCGGTGATCGCCAAGCTGGTCGAGGTGGGCTGCCAGATCACCGAAGGTGACAGCACGCTGCATATCCTTGCACCGCAGACTTTGAGTGCCGCGGACATCAAGACGCTGCCCTATCCGGGATTCCCCACGGACATGCAGGCTCAGTATATGGCGCTGATGACCAGGGCTCAAGGGGCCAGCGTGATTGCGGAAACCGTTTTTGAAAACCGCTTCATGCATGCCGAGGAATTGCGCCGGATGGGCGCGGACATCCGCATCAACGGACGCAGTGCCGTGGTGGAAGGACCCTGCCGGCTGCAGGGGGCTATGGTGAAGGCCACCGACCTGAGGGCCGGCGCCGCCCTGGTGATTGCCGCCCTGGCTGCCGAGGGGCATACGGAAATAAGCAATACCTATTATATTGACCGGGGCTATGACAATTTGGCAGCCAAGCTGCAGGGCGTCGGGGCCAGAATCACCCGGCGATAGACCGGCCGAGCAGTATACTGAGGTTATTTAATATATAGTTGTCTAATATTAAAGGAAGAAGGGCTGATAGGGAATGACGTACGAAGGGTATGAAAATGTGACGGTCTTTGACCATCCGCTGATCCAGCACAAGATTTCCATGCTGCGGGACAAAAGCACCGGGAGCAAAGATTTCCGCCAATTGGTGGATGAGATCGCCATGCTGATGGCTTATGAAGCCACCCGGGACCTGCCCCTGGAAGAGGTGGAAGTGGAAACGCCTCTGGCACGGACCAAAACCAAAATGCTGACGGGTGAAAAGGTGACCCTGGTGCCTGTCCTTCGGGCCGGGCTGGGGATGGTCAACGGCATCCTGATGCTGATGCCTACCGCACGGATCGGCCACATCGGCCTGTACCGGGACCATGTGACGCTGGAACCGGTAGAATATTACTGCAAACTGCCGGAAGAGGTGAAGGAAGGCCTTACCATCGTGCTGGATCCCATGCTGGCTACCGGCGGCTCGGCCTCCGCGGCCATCGGCTTCATCAAGGCCCGGGGCGCCAAGAAGATCAAGCTGATGAACATCCTGGGCTCCGACACGGGGATCGCCCGGGTCCATAAAGATCATCCCGATGTGCCCATCTACTGCGGCACCGTGGATCATAAATTGAACGAGGTGGGCTACATCACCCCCGGCCTGGGCGATGCCGGCGACCGGCTCTTCGGGACAAAATAGGGACCGGCGCGGAAGGCGTTTGACGCAGCGTTATTGCGGAAGCAGCTGCCATTGCGCGGGTGGATGCATACAAAACGCAGCCGTCTTAACAGGAATAAAAATGAAAGAAGCGGATAAATCGGTTGGATTTTTTCCGCTTCTTTTCGTTATATCATTAGGATCGAGGCTTTTGCTCTGTCCCCTATTTGCGGAGGACCGCAGCGGGGGGACGGTGACTTTTTGCGGCGGCCGCAAAAAGTCACCGTCCCCCCGGCCCCCTCGCCGCCCCCAACAGCAACCCCTCCAAAGCCTCCGGGGCCGCTGCCATCGCTGACCAGCAGGTAGCAGGGGATCTGTGCCGCATCCAGCAGCGCCATCAAATCGAAAAAGCGTGCCTCGCCAGAGCCGCCCGGCAAAGCCAAGAACAATCGGTCGATCATTGCCACCTGTTCCGCGTCGCCGCAGAGCACCGTCCCGGGTCCTCCGGGAAAGGTGAGCTGCCAGAAACCGTTGCCCAATTCCTCCATCCGGCCGCTTGCTGATGCGGCCCTGGCATGGGGATCTCCAACGATCCCGCCGGTGGCGGCCGGGATCCCGGGGATGCGGATCGAAGCCCCCGCAAAATGCAGGGAGGGCAGCGCCAGTGCTTTGATTTTTGCCGCCAGCAGCGCATCCACCTGGTATAAGTCCGGCGACACAGGGTAGCGAAGGTCTGCAAGCCCGCGCAGCCGTTCCTCTTGCTGCCCCACCGTGCCCTTATCGCAGAAGCCACACAGGGCCACCGGATAACCCTGACAGGTTTTGACCGAAAACAAAAAGCCTTCCAATTCAAAAGTTTTATCCATATCAAGATCCTGTTCCATTCCTTATTCCTTCACTGCAATGCCGAAACAGGGTATTGCTTGATCACGGCTTCCAGCATAGCCCGGTTGATTTCCTTCAGGTCGGCCGGCGACTTTTCGCAGGTGCCGGCAAAGGCTTCCATGGCTGCCAGGGCTTCCCGGTAGGGCCCGGGCACATTGACCACCAGGGTCTCCCCCACACGGCCGCACAAAAGCTTGCACCACATATGGCCGTTCTTACCGTAGATCTCGCCGGAAAACTGCGGTGAGAGCAGGGCTTCCAAAGCAGAATGGGTAAAATCCTTGCCCAGGGTGGCGCTGTAACGATGCCCCCCGCCGGAGCCGCCGATGATCACCACCAAGTCCGCACCCTCTGCCGCCGCTCGGGAAACCCCCTCAACAATGTGCGCCTCAAGGTCGTTGATGGGCATCCACCGGGCGATCCGGCAAAGAGGATTCAGCCGGATCAGCGTCTGCATGATCATGGGGCTGTCCGTATCCAGAACAATGCCTTCTTTGATTTCATCCCCCGTGGGGATGATCACGGCGCTTTCAAACATCAGAGCCACCTCTCCTTCATACAAGCGTGTCCTTCTTTGGAAGGGATATGCGCGAAATCCACCTGGCATATTTTCTTGGCGTAGGCAATGGCCGTGACCTCCGAGGCGGTGATGCCCTCGGCCAGGGAGACCGCCTTGATGAAGCCTTCGGAATCCTTGAGGATCGCCTCCTCGTCCAGGCCGTAAACGCCCATCTCGATGGAGGAGCCGGTTACGCCAATGATCCGGACCATACGCTGCAGTTTATCGATCAGAATGTTCTCCAAGGACCGGGTGTTGAGCCCCTTGATCCTTAAGTTGTTGATTTTGACCACGGTTTTGTCCGCCTGGACAATGATCTGGGAATCATTCAATACCATTGCCCTCCCTGATGTATAAATGATAAGTCAGGATGTAATCCAGGACCGCAGGGTCCAATGCGCCGCCGGGGTTTTCGCCCCGTTCAAGGCATTGCCGGACTTCCCTGGAGGAGATGCCCGGGCCGGAAAGGTCCAGAAGCACAGGCTTGACCTGCCAGCGTTCCAGAAAAGCAGCGGTCTGATAGACTTCACGGGCTTGAGCCCCCGGCCGCATCACCGTGCAGGGGGTGATCATGGACAGCATTTCCCGGGCCTGATACCAGCCGGGAAGGCTGATGAAGGTGTCGGCACCGCACAAAAGATAAAGCGGGGCACCGGGATAGCGCCGCGCATATTCCCGCACCACCTCAATAAAAAAGCCGCTCGTTTTCAAAGAAAACTCAAGGTCATCCACCTCAATGAAGGGGAGAGAGGCTGCCGCAAGACGGCACATGGCCAAGCGATGGGGAAATGCGGTCGTGACCCCGCCGGGCTTATGGGGCGGATGGACTGTCGGGATCAGCACGACCCGGTCCAGTCCAAGGGCTTCATAAAAGGCGCGGCAGAGAAAGAGATGGCCTTGATGGATCGGATCAAAGGTTCCGCCGAAAAGGCCGAGGCCGCTCATCGCCTCGGACCGGATAGGGCATCGGCCCGCTCAGGGCTTTTGCCTTTCTTTTGGGGCTCCGTAAGGTCTGGCTCGTCGCCGCCGCCGATGACCTTGAACAGCTGCTCTTTGGTTTCTTCCAGATGGACGCGGCCGATTCGTGACGCAGTCTCTAAATCGCCGGCCAGGATCGAATCGATAAACTGAAGATGCTCCATGTAGGACTTTTCAAACCGGTCCGTGTCCTTCAACGCCGAGACCCGCAGCAGCTGGGTGATCAGATAGACCCGGTCGTTCATTTCATTGATCAGGCTGTTGTTGCAGAGGGCCGTCACTTCTTTATGCAGTGCGTAGTCTGCCTCCGAGTAGGTCTCCAGGTCTTTTTGGTTGAAGCTGGCGGTGAGCTTGGCACGGATGTCAAAGAACGTCTGCCGCCGCTGAGGCGTCATGTTCTGCTTGGATAACGCAATGCCGCGGCCCTCCAGAATCATCCGGAGATCGAACACGTCCTCGATCTCCGCCTTTGTGATTTGGCGGACATACATACCTTTGTGGGGAATGTTGACCACCAGCCCGTCTCCGGACAACTGGCGCAAGGCTTCCCGGATGGGAGAACGGCTCACGTTCAGCCTCTCGGCCAGCTGGGATTCCTTGAGCTGTTCGCCCAATTGGAATTCACCGGTGACGATGGCGCTGCGAAGAATTTTGTAAACCTGGTCCCGGATCGTCAGATTGATCCCGGCATTCTGAAACATCATTTAAAAGACCCCTTACCTCATTGGTTTAATGTTGTGTTTTTAAGAATCCCACTTTACATTCTAGCATTTTGTATGTAAAATACAAACCAGTTTCGCAGAAACGTTTTTTTATGCCGCGCCATTGCATACAACATACAGTACACCGTCCGAAAAACAATACACCATGGGTTCATTCACAAATCCTAGAGAAGGGAGTGAATTTCGTGAGATTAATGCATACCAAGCTGCCGGACTACCTTCGCAAAATGCATGAAGCGGTCCAGAAGCATTTCCCCGAGAAAGACATCCGGATCCGTGGGCTTGAAAACCTGAAAAGCGCTAAAATGCAGTCTCTGAGAACTGGGCGCATCGAGCATGCCGTGGAAGAAATCGCCTTAGCGGAGGGCGTCGACCAGGTGGAAATGGTGGTGATCCCCCGGGTGCCGGAAACCATGCACACCGTCATCATCAAAGGTCTTGGCACCGATGGCGAAGTGAAAAAGGCGATCCTGGAAGTCATCAATATCCTCCATGCAACCGAAGAAGATGAATTGGGCAATTGTACGGACATCGACGACCGCAGACCTAAGATCGGACGCCACTAGGGCGCGTTTCGCACGATATGGAGGAAAAATGAAATGGCAGTTCTCAAATATCGGATCATTCCGGAAGGGGCCGTTGCAGGCTATACGATTCCTTTGAACATTGTCTTTATGGATATGAAAGATATCCAGGCCAGCGGCCTTACCGCCGATGCGGCGGTTGAACGGGTGGCTGCCGCCATCCCCGGCGCTGCCGGCCTCAACGTGTTCGATATGGATGCCGTCACCACCACCAGCGACGGCATCATGGTCCGGGGCGCCATCATCAAAATGGCTGCCGCTGACCGGGGCAAGATCAATCCGGATTTCGGCCGTTTGGATATGGAAGAAATGCCCTACTCAGAACAGCTGGTGGCGGAAGAGCCCCACTTAAAACAATGGGAAGCCAATTTCAAGGGCCGCCGTCTGTTCAGGGGGCCGGATCCGGCGAAAAAAGTGATTCCCGTCCACAATGTGGTGATTACCGGCCGGGCATCCAACAACAACTCAGCCACGGAAATGATGAACGTGGTCACCATGGAGGAGATCCTTTTGCCCATCATGGGACAGCTGGAGATCATGGAGGGCGGCGAAGTCCTGATCGGCTACACCGGCGGCATCATTTCTGTGGGCATTGGCATGACCGTGGCGGAACAATACGGCCGGGTTTTCCCCACCCGCCAGTTCAAGGCCGGCGAAACAGCCCACGGCAGCGGCGAATACGCCCAGACCCTGAAACGGGAGATCCCCTGCATCGTCTCCAACAAAAAAACCTTTGCCCGCAACGTGATCGCGGCGCTCAATGCCGGCATGGTGCCTGCCCGGGAAATCGGATGCGCCCCCGCCATTCTGGCCATCGCCAAGCTGCTGGGCAAAGCGGTCGCAGTGGAAAACATCCAGGACAAGGCCTGGGAGGAGCTGGCCAGTGTTGGCTTCTCCAAAGCATGGCTTTTATCTCCGGCTCCGGTGATCACCGAGGCGGAACTGCTGGAACGAGCCGATGAGCTGGTGCCCGGCGTCAGCAATCCGGTCAAGGTCAAAGCGTCTGAGTTGGCTGTCCTGGCTGAGCTGGAAGTGGAATGATCCATGAACTACCCGACCGTCTATCGAATCCGGCAGAAGCAGGAGCAGATCTCCAGGGCGGTCATTCCCCTGATCGTCGCCAACGTCATGGCTTTGCTGCAGATCACGTCCATCGAACCGATCACCATGTTCCTGCCCAATTTGGTTTTGAAATAATCATGGCGGGAAGGGAAGCAAGGCTTTCGTTTACAGGGGGGAAGGATCGCTTTGCCTTGCGGGCTTCGCAAGGTGCTGCGTTTAACGCCCTCCATTTTTATTGATGAAAACCTTAGGGAAGGATACAATAGAGCCATACGGAGGAAGGAGAGGTGTGACTGCCGATGACCCAATCGCAAGTCTATTTCACAAGCATGAGGACCCAGCGGGGCAGCAACCTGCTGGAAAAGCTGGAGCGGCTGGTCAAGAAGGCCGGCATCGAAGCCCTGGGCTTTCGGGACAAATACACCGCCATCAAAATCCATCTGGGTGAGCCGGGCAACCTGGGCTACCTGCGGCCTAATTACACCAAGGTCATTGTGGACCTGATCAGAGCCAACGGCGGCAAAGCTTTTTTGACCGATTGCAATACACTCTATGTGGGGCGGCGCAAAAACGCCCTGGACCATCTGGAGGCCGCCTATGAAAACGGCTTCAATCCCTTTGCAACCGGCTGCCACGTGATCATTGCCGACGGCTTGAAGGGGACGGACGAGACCCTGGTGCCGGTCCATGGCGATTATATCCAAAATGCCCGGATCGGCCGGGCGGTCATGGATGCGGACATCATCGTTTCCATGACCCATTTCAAAGGCCATGAAAGCACGGGCTTTGGCGGCGTTCTGAAAAATCTGGGCATGGGCTGCGGTTCCCAGGGCGGCAAGATGGAAATGCACTGCAGCGGCAAGCCGGTGGTGCGGCCCAAAAAATGCCGCAGCTGCGGGGCCTGCATCAAGGATTGCGGGCAGGATGCCATTTCCTACAACGCGGAGGGCAAGGCGGTCATCGATCAGACCCGCTGCGTGGGCTGCGGACGCTGCCTGGGGGCCTGCCATTTCGGAGCCATCAGTGTGCCCTGGGATGAAGCCAACGACATCCTGAACTGCAAAATCGCGGAATATACCAAAGCGGTGTTGGCGGGGCGCCCCAGCTTCCACATCAGCTTTGTGGTGGACGTTTCCCCGGCATGCGACTGCATGTCGTCCAATGATGTGCCGATCATCGCCGATGTGGGGATTTTCGCCTCCTTCGACCCGGTGGCCCTGGACATGGCCTGCGTGGATGCCGTCAACCGGCAGCCAGTCATCGTCGGCAGCAAGCTGGGCGAAAAGAAGAGGCGGGAAGCGGATAGGGCCGGCCACAGCGGCCAGGGCGACGATATGCCGGACCATTTCGGCAAGCTGCATCCGGAGACCAATTGGCGCATTTGCTTGGAACACGCCGAGAAGATCGGGGTGGGCAGTTTAGCGTATGAGTTAGTTGAGGTTTAGGTTTTGGGCCTTTTGGGGACGGTGACTTTTTGCGGAAGGCCGCAAAAAGGGGACAGAGCAACGGACAAAAACCTAAGACCGACAACAAAAACCGCGGTTTAAAACTTGGCCTTTTCCAGGCAAAAACAGCGCCGGCGATGCTGTCATTTGCTGCGGATCGAGGGGCAGAGCCTCTGAGGCCGATCGCCGGAGCCTGAGCTTGAAAACGATAGAAAAGGGCTGCCTTCGTTGCGGTCGGGGACGGGGACTTTTTGCGCGCGCCGCAAAAAGTCCCCGTCCCCCCTTTTTTTTCCCCGCAAAAAAGTGTAGAATAGGAACGATAGCGCAAAGGGCCTGTTATCGTGCGCCCTCACCGCCCCATCCGCACAAATTACGAAGGATTTTTTAGGAGGACTTTGCAGTGTTTAATTTTGGCGAAGACATCGGGATCGACTTAGGAACCGCCAGCGTGCTGGTTTACGTAAAAAATAAGGGCATCGTCCTCAACGAGCCCTCTGTGGTGGCCCTCGACACCAATACAAACCGGGTGATCGCCGTGGGCGGCGAAGCCTGGGCCATGCTGGGCCGTACCCCCGGCAACATCCGGGCCATCCGCCCCATGAAGGAAGGCGTCATCGCCGACTACGAAGTGACCGAAAAGATGCTTCGCTACTTCATCGGCAAAGCCATGGGCCGCCACATGTTCTTCAAGCCCCGCGTCATGGTGGGCATTCCCTCCGGCGTCACCAGCGTCGAAGAGCGCGCCGTCAAACAGGCCGCCATCGCCGCCGGCGCCAAGCAGTGCTTCCTCATCGAGGAACCCCTGGCCGCCGCCCTGGGCGCTGGCCTTGACATCGCAGCCCCTGCCGGCTCCATGGTGGTAGACATCGGCGGCGGCACCACCGACATCGCCGTCCTCTCCTTAGGCGGCATCGTCATCAGCAAATCCGTCCGCGTGGGCGGCGACAAGCTGGACGAATCCCTGGTCCGTTACATGCGCCGTTATCACAACCTGATGATCGGCGAACGCACCGCCGAAGAGCTCAAGCAAGAAATCGGCTCCGCCTGGCCCAACGAGCAGGAAAACTGCTCCGTGGACATCCGCGGCCGGGACCTGGTCAGCGGCCTTCCCAAAACCATCACCGTCACCCGGGAAGAAGCCCATGAAGCCATGAAGGAACAAATCGACACCATCGTAGCCGCCACCAAGGAAGTCCTGGAACGGACCCCGCCCGAACTGGCTGCCGACATCATGGACAAAGGCATCGTCCTCACCGGCGGCGGCGCCTTGCTCCACGGCCTGGACATCCGTCTCCTCCACGAGACCCAGCTGCCCGTCCATGTGGCGGACAATCCCATCCAATGCGTGGCCATGGGCACCGCCAAAGCCCTGACCAACCTGGACCTTTTGGAATCCGCCCGTTCCTTCAAACGGCAAAGCAAGGCTTAAGCTGAACGGTTGACATAAGCGGTCATTTTTCAATCCGCAAAACCGCCGCCAACGGCTTGCCCAAAACGATGCATAAGACCACGACCCCTGAGGAATTGGAGCCCGGCTTCAATTCCTTCTTTTTCCTTTGCCCTTGCTCCGCTTTTTATGGTACAATAAACATAATGTGGGCAAATCCCATACGACCTCGACGGAACCTGCCGGATCCCGGCCATCGAATGGAGCAGCATCATGAAGCAACCCAATAAAAAGCTGCGGCCCTTTTGCCTGGCGGTTCTCCTGCTGACCCTGGCCTTTACCGCGCCCCTATGGGCCCAGGAGATCCTCATGAGCAAAGCCGGCTTTGCCAACTGGCTGCAGCAGGCGATTCTGCCTCTTCAGACCAAAATCAACACCACCCAAACCCAGAGCGAAATACTGTCCATTTCCATTCAGGAACTTGAACAGCAAATCATACGTCAAATCATCCTGAAACCCGGAGACAAAACAGTACGGCTGAAAAGTCCCGGGACGACGGATGAGCAGAGCCAGACCCTGGATGTGGCCCCCTTGATCCAAAACGGCCGCACCCTGGTGCCCCTGCGCTTCATCGGGGAGACCCTGGGCGCCCGCGTGGACTGGAATGAGGCCACACGGCAGGTTTCCTATACCACGGAACAGCGGGCCATCATCCTTACCCTCAACAGCACCAAGGCCATGGTGGACGGCCAGAGCATTGCGCTGGATGTGGCGCCGACGGTGGTCAGCGGCCGCACCCTGGTGCCCCTGCGTTTTGTCAGTGAGTATCTGAACGCCATGGTGGATTGGGACGCAACCGCCAGAACGGCGACGGTCCGGTATTACCGGCCATAACGACGAATACCTGGAGGTCATCGGATGGACGAAAATAAAAACAAGCCTTACGACGACTACGACCACGCATTTTTTGAACTGCCGCCCCTGGAACGCAACCGAAGAGGCAGAAAAAAAGCCGACCGGCCGGAATTATGGAAAATCCTGCTGGCGGTTTTAATGTGTCTGATTTTTGGCATGGCCGCCTATTTTGTGGGACAGGTCTATGGCGCCGAGCTGATTCCCAGCGCCAGCGCCGGGAACCTCCCCGACGAGCTGCTGGCCGTGTCTCCGGAAGGTCAGGCAAATACGCAAAAAATCCTCAGCATTCTGGTGATGGGCGTGGATCAACGGGATCCCAACGAATCCGCCCGGGCTGACGTGACCGCCTTGGTGGCCATCAATCTGGAAACCAAAGCCATCCATATGGTCTCCATCCCCCGGGACACCCGGGCGGCCATTGCGGATACCAAGCTGATCCGCAAGATCAACTATGCCCATGCCACCGGCGGCCCGGAACGCATGGTCAAGACCGTGGAAAACCTGCTGGGCGTGCCCATTCATTATTACATGGAAACCAATTTCGAAGGCTTTGCCAATTGCATCGACATCCTGGGGGGCTTGGATTATGATGTGGAGCAGCGGATGTACCTGCCCCTGGAGGGCATCGATCTGCAGCCGGGACAGCAGGTCCTGAACGGCCAAAACGCCCTGTCCTATGTGCGCTGGCGGGGAGACGCCCAGGCGGACATCGGCCGGATCGCACGGCAGCAAGCTTTTCTTGCCGCACTGTTGGACAAAAGCCTTCGTCTGACCACCTTGCCCAAGATCCCCAGCCTGGTGTCGGAGCTGCGGGCCAACCTCGAGACCGACATGAGCGTGACCAAGATGGTTGCCCTGGCCAAAGAATTTTTGGGTGAGGACAACCTGCAGCTGGAAACGGCCACCCTGCCCGGGGTGCCGGACAACGAGAACTACGGCGCCAGCTACTGGATTCTGGATGAGGCAGGCTGCAAGGCCATTATTGATGAAATCTATTACCCCTACCTCACCGGGGCAGGCGTGGGAGAGGGGACTGTGGAGACTAAGGAGACACCATGACCTCTGATTTCCCGACCGTCGATATCTTAGGCTTTCCCGTGGCCCGGCTCAATATGGAACAGGTCATCGGCAAAATCGCTGCGGTCGTCCAGAACCGCAGCAGCCATCCGGGGAAGACGCTGCACATCATTACAGCCAATGCGGAGATTCTCTACAGAGCCCACAAGGAGCCGGAATCCGCTAAGCTGTTGAAAGAAGCCGACTTGATCACCCCCGACGGCATCGGCACTGTGAAGGCGTCGCAGTGGCTGGGTGGGCCAGTCCCGGAACGGGTCACCGGCATCGATCTTCTCTGGCGGCTGACAGAAATTGCCGCAGATAAAGGCTGGAGCATCTACATGCTTGGCGCGGCGGAGGAGACGGTCCGTGCGGCGGTCAAGGTGCTGCAGGGCAAATGGCCGAAGCTAAATATCTCCGGCTGGCACAACGGCTACTTCAAGCCGGAGGAGAGGCCTGCGCTGATTCGGGGCATCCTGGATGCCAAACCAGACATTCTCTTTGTGGCAATGGGCTTTCCAGGCCAGGACCGCTTCATCCGGGAGATGCTCCAAACAGCCGATCCCGGCATGCCAGCCGTCTCCATCGGCGTGGGCGGTTCCTTCGACGCCGTCAGCGGCACCGTGAAACGGGCGCCGGAATGGGTCCGTAAAATGGGGATCGAATGGGCCTACCGTTTCGCCCAAAACCCCAAACGGCTCAATCGGGCCGCCGCTTTACCCAAGTTTGTCCTGGCGGTGTTAAAACAGAAAAGTTACAAATGTTAAAATTTGAAACAAAAGGTTTACATATTGTTTACTGATTCTGCGGGGATGAGTTATTGACGGAAAGATCGATTATGCTATAATTACGTTAGCGTTGGTTTAGTATCGCCTATGCTCCCTAATAAGCAATAAATTTTTTAATTTTAAGCACATTGAATAATTTTGCGAAGGGAGGGATTCGGCCACTAAAAGCATTATCCGGCGGGTTTGGAAAACCGGGTTCCGAACAGATCCGCCAGACGGCTTAATGCCGGTAGGAACCGACCCCGATCGGAACAACCGATCAAAAGAAACTAAACCTTAAATTATGAGGAGGGATTTTTCTTGAAAACCAAGAAGTTATTGGCAATCGTGACGCTCGTCGCTTTCATGATGAGCATCCTGCCCACCGCTCTGTTCGCTGCCGACTTCGGCATCAACAACTTCGCTTCTGTCATCTCCGTGGATGTTGACGAAGCCCAGGCTTCCGACGCTAATTATGATGACGACGGCATCGAAGTCGAACTGGTCGCTGTATCCGGCACCGCTGCCGGTGAAGGCGGAGAAACCGCTTATGTTTATGTTGGCTCCACCCGTAACCTCACCGACGTTGTCTACTATGACGATGGTGACGATTGGGTTGCCGCCACTGCCATTGACAATATTTACGAAATTCCCGTCGAATTTGCTGAAGGCGTATCGGTTGTTTCCACCGACATCAAAATCGTGTCCGAAACCGCCGGCACCTTCAAATTCGCCATCGGCACCGATGCCTTGTCCACTTACGAATATGTGAGCGGCAAAGATTTCACCGTCGGCGGCATCGCGGACATCATCACCCAGAAAATGTACACCGGCACCTTCACCGCTGCCGATGTCACCGACATTGACCTGACCACCGACGACAACGGCAAAACCATCTACGCCAATGGCGTGAACTACTGGGAAGTCACCGCATACGTTTCCGCCAACGGCTACCCCGTTTCCGGCGAAACCGTTGAATTCTCCCTGAGCGGCACCGGCGCTGTCCTGAGCAAAGGCTCTGCCACCACCGGCACCAATGGTAAAGCCACCGTCAAAGTGACGGCCACCAAACCCGGCACCTACACCATCACCGCCGAAGCCGGCGACGAAGATGAAGATACCGACCTGGAATTCCTGGCCACCGGCATCATCGACATCTCCATCGCTGACGACAACAACCAGAAAATCGCAATCGTCGATGGCGACGACAGCGAATTCGAATATGACCTGTATGACGCTGCCGGCAACAAAGTTGACTGCGAAGATGAAGATGACTTTGATGTTGTTGTGATGAGCGCTCCTATCGGCTCCAAATTCGAAGATTCCGATGTTGACCTGATCAATGACGATGGCACTCTGACTGCCGTGATCGACCATAACGACCTGGACAAAGACGGCACCTACTCCTTCAAAGTCTACCTGGCCAACGGCAAAGGCGCGACCTATACCTTCGCCGCTGCCGAACAGGGCGACGTCACCAAGATGACCATCAAATACGATTCCTCCAGCTACTCCACCGACAGTGTCGTTCCCGCTCCCACCATTAAATACCAGGATGCGGACGGCTACGAAACCGAAGCTGACGAATTCGACCTGGATGACATCACCTTCTCCGTCAACGATGCAACCTTCATCTACGATTGGGGTCCCGATGGCGCCTTCACGCTGGAAGACAAACTGGGCACCTTCACCGTGACCGCGGTTGATGCTGACAAAGAACTGGTTGCCACCACCACCGTTTCCGTTCAGAAAGCTGCTTCCTACCTGGTCCTGACCGCTCCTTCCTTCACCGCCATCGGTGAAGAAGCCAAAGTCACCATCCAGCTGGTTGACGGCGACGGCAAAGCAGTTTCCACCGGCATCGATGCCGAGGAAGACAGCTTAGCCCTTATCCTGAGCAAATCCCCCTCCAACGCGATCGTTTCCGATCCCGAACTGGACACCGACGATTTTGCCGATGACGGCACCGCTTCCGTGACCCTGAGCTCCAACCTGGCCGGCACCGTGGTCATTCAGGTTGTCATCAAAGAAGATGGCGGCAAAGCCTACACCGGTTCCGCAACCGTTGCCTTCGGCATCGCTGCTTCCGCTGCTGACAAAGACACTCTGACCATGTTCATCGGCGCTAAGAACTACATGGTCGGCAACGCCCCTGCCATCAGCGACGCTGCTCCCTTCATCATGAATGGCCGCACCTACGTTGCTGTCCGCCCCATCGCTGAAGCTCTGAAAGCTTCCCTGACCTGGGACGAAGCCACCCAGACCGTTGTGATGACCACTGGCACCGAAACCCTGACCATCGTCATCGGCGCTCCCACCATCAAAGTGACCAGAGGCGGCGTTGTCACTGAATATCCTTGCGACGCTCCTGCTATGATCAAAGATGGCCGCACATTCCTGCCCTTCCGCTGCATCGGCGAAGCTATGGGTTACACCGTGAACTACTACGCTGAAACCGGCGCTGTGATGTTCACCAAATAACTTAAGCTTTAAGCAGGAGTTTTAGGTAACACAATGAGAGGAAACCTCTTCGGAGGTTTCCTCTTTTAATGTCTTTGGGGGCTTTTGGGGGACGGTGACTTTTTGCGCGACGCCGCAAAAAGTCACCGTCCCCTAGTATAATGAATTTGCATTAACGAGCATTTCTAAAGCTCGTGTCTTGGTATAATGCAAGCAGACGCTGTG